>Ga0209671_1001423_pt1 | contig 19948 bp, 18 predicted proteins | sample WorMetHERISLAND2_2_FD_187401 | JGI IMG/M metagenome (GOLD analysis project Ga0209671, IMG submission 187401) | Marine gutless worms symbiont microbial communities from Max Planck institute for Marine Microbiology, Germany - Olavius geniculatus... | ecosystem: Host-associated > Annelida >...
GTCTAATTGAGACCCGTTTAATATTATACTAATAGTGACTGGCGTCGAGGTTGTTATTGGAAATTGTTTCCCCAAAGTTCATAAAATATTGCCTGATTTTAGGAAATGAGAAGAAAAATTTTTCAATAATGGATGGTCAATGACGCTTGTTGCCATTTGTGTTGCTATACCTCACTACATGCACCATTGTGGAGATGTGGCACCTCAAACATAATGGGGTCGTGACATTGACCTTTTGGGGTCATGTGAAGTCATCGGTCACATGACCATTCGACTCCTGGGGTTGACTTCCTATGGGTGGTCCATAGTGACTATGCATCTGTCTAGCACCGTTATGGAGATATGACCGTTTAAAGTTCTTCCACGAAGGCTCTTCCAGGAACAGTGATCAGTCGGTCGGTTGGTCTTCAATATTACACTGATCTCATATACTTCTCTTCGCTTCACTACGTTGGGAACGTAGTGCGCGAGAATTAAAAATGGCAAACGGTTGCTGAGAAAACAGCAAAAAACTTTGGGAGCTACTTTTTTTGGCTGCATCCTGTATATTAAGCAATAATTACAAATACTTAAATTAAATGTAGCATGGAAATAAGAAGACCATGTGTGGATTTATGTTGAGTTTGTAATGAGTGATACATGTAAAAATTTTCAGAAGTAGTACATGTGTGATCTCTCTGTTCTCACATGTTGTATTTGATGTTGTCGTTTAATTGTGTTGTACTTACAGTTGTTTAAAATTTTTATTTTTATTTTTTTTAGTGATTTTCAACTTTTGATAGCTCTCTTCAGCTTAGTTAGGTGTTTTAATGTTTAGTGGTTGAGGAATTAAATTAGCAACATAATTGAGACTGTTAAACAGAGTTGCTGAATGCAGTTCATAAAGATCATTCATTGCTGTAATGAGCATTATCAGTTACGTTATATTTATTATCTACTACATTGATGTAATATCACTGATATTCTCTTTGCAACTTTTAGAGCAGAATTTGTTTTGAGTAGAAGAAATGACTTATTATTTTTTCAAGATTTCAAACTGGCATCACCATTACTCTATTTTTTTTCTTAATGCGAGGGTCGTTTGATGAATAAGTTACAGAACAACGTCATTCCGTTAGTTTTCCAAATACTAAAAATTTGAAATATACGTTTTGTACGGAATTTAATTCTGAGTAGCAGCTGTGAGTTTTATGACGATGATGTCACTGTGACATCATTTATAAACATTAAATGCGGCGACGTTGCCATTGAAATCCTCCCGTGACAAGCAGCATGCCGTTATACTATTTTTTGTGGGCAAAAAAATTAATGCAAATCAAATTCACTCTGAGATGCATATGGTAAATGGTGACAAGTGCTTTAGAAGCGAACAGTTTACATTTGGTGTACGAAATTGCTAGGTGGGCCAAAATTTGTGTCGTATACCCAGGTGCAATCAGTCGTTCTTCAGTGTCATGGACAGCAGCCAGCATCGTTCTTTGCATTGGGCATTCAGAAGTTTGCTGACAGATAGGACAAATGTTTGAGTGAACTCGGTGGATATGTTGAAAATGAAACATTTATCTTTAGCATTTAAAGTGATGGCGTTAACTTGTTAAGTTTATTCATTTTTTTCATTCCTATACTGTTTGTCACTTGCGAGTTATATAGATTACTGGTGGGAAAAATAATACAAGTGCAGACTGTGTTCTGCGAACAGATGACATCACAATAATGACGTCATCATCCAAAAAATTTCTACACATATTTAGAATACAGTTCCCTATAAAACGTATATTTAGGATTTTTTGGATTTGGAAAACTAACACTGATGTTTTTTAACTTATTTATCGAACAACCCTCATACAATCAGTGTTATTTCTCTGGCATGTCAATTGAGCATTGTGGTATAAGTTGTGTAATAACTAAGTTTGCATATTGCGCTAAGATGTTAACTAACTGTTATACTACTAACTTGCTTGTAATTTCACTGTTGTCACTTTCACCTGTGAACATGACACACTGCAGGGTGTGCCAAAAAATGACCCAACTTTTTTGTCAGAACTTCGTCAAATCTCCACCAAATTTGATTATTTTTGGCTCACACCAAGATGATAAAATTATGTGGGGTGCACTCATTGTGGTCAAACCGCTGCAGATGGAGACATGTTTACTGTTGACAGCCTATAGGAAGTCAGCGGTGCTCTATCTAATGGTACCATCGCCGACCCTCTACGACTTACAGCTTAGCCACAATACTGCACAATTGGCATACCATAGTGCGTTTTGACCCTTGAAGGTCATCCAAGGTCAGTGATTCTCATGTAATCTGAAAGGGTGTATGCCACTTCTTATTAATGGTTAATAGTAACCTTTGCCCTATCTCTCACGATTTCTGAGATATGACCAGTTTTCCACTGAATTTTTTACCTCCCCTCTCCCCATCTATTTAACCCCCGAATTTGAAAATGTTCCCTTGCACTACATCGCTGAAATTTTGCATGCCTAAGTTTATGGCACATAGGTAATTATTCGTGTAAAACGTTTTCCCCTACGACCTAATGTTTAGCCACAATACATCCGTTACAGACAACAGATGAAAACTGTAGCAATAGCTCGATTGCTAGTTAAGTACAGTTGGCTAAGCACTACAAAAATTGAAGTAGAAATTACTTTCTAACTGAAACTAAACTAGAACTTGAAGACGAGTCCAAAACATGAACGAGAAATAACAGAAGCCAAAACAAAACCAAAGCTGAAAATATTTGCATAACAAAAGCTAGGTAAGAGATCAGAATGAGAATCACCATGCTGACTTCAGCTTGCAGTGAGTGTGTGCATGGTGTGCATGTTGCGGCATGCTGCTTGCGTGGCTCGATGTGTTGAGCAGCGCCTTCACGGCGTGGTCACACCGCATCGCTGCACATCGTCGACGCTGAACCATTGCGCCTTCAGTCACACGTGCAGCATTCGTTGACAGATGCTGCCGCCGCAGTGTCAGGAGGAGGTGTGAGTGACAGCTATGAGGCGGGTCGAGCGCAGGCCTGTGGAGCACTCTGCAGGATATTCACATCTCACAAAACTGGCGAACAAGTTCTGCCAATCTACATGTCTCGATTCTACATCTCGCTTTACTACGCACTGCATGACACGGTCGTTATCTTGATTAATTCAGACAACTTATTAATATTGAGCATGTCAAAGATTTCTTTTTGAGTAGGCTCTGTATACATTGAAACTTCACTTGCTTTCTTACTTACCATTATATGGCTGCAGTTTTGCCATTTTAGCCATTTGAATATCAGTGGTTTAGTGCTGTGGTTTAGTTTAACGTTGATGATGGTGATTTATATTGTCAGTGTAGTTATTTTTGTTAGCTGGTGCACTTATTCATCCATGGAGACAGCCTACATAATTGCGCAGTGCAAATGTTTCTTACTGAACTGAACTGAGAGATGGGATGGGCGAATAGTCTTGTCATAAGTTACCGATGCATGCTTAAAAGAGTTTTATTGCAAGTTCATCACTCAGTGCAGCTGCAGAGTCAAAAAATAAGATGGACTGCAAGTGCAAAATTTGGATGACATGGACAGTTTTTTCATGTTCTTGTTTTGAGTTTTTTGTATTTTGTGGTAACATGTCAAAAACGTTAATACTAAGCTTTGCTTGATATGCACCATGCTGTTTTTCTACATTGTTGGGATAGTTTAACTGGAATGTTATATAATTTTTAACTCGTTCAGACATTCTTTCACAGATATCATCTGTATTTTGACTGGCAGAATGGGCAAGGCATTCCTGCAGTGCTAGCGAGTGTGATCATTAACTCGACTGATTTGCTGCGTGTCGACTTGACTGGCATTCACGTTATTCTGCCACGACTGCTGACAGCTCTTGAAGAGTTGCAGCTGAAATTCAAGTATGTAGTGCGATCTTTGTATGTTTGATATTATCATCTCTCGACAGTATTATGTCTTGTGTCAAGTTTCTTCTTTTAATGATCTGTTCATTCAGCAGGTTTATGTCAGTTGCTTTTTAATGTTTAAGAAACACTTTTATTTTCAGCTTTTTTCAGGTCAGTGTAGATTCCATTTTTGTCATGTCATTCGACATCTGTGCTCGTCTTTTTTTGCGTCTTTTCCTTCTGTGTTCTCCCTGAACATCCTTTACTCTAATTTGTCATGCAGCATTCCTCTGTACCTAAACACATGGCCGACTGTTTGTGTTTATGTTGAAGTTTATGCATTCTTATTAACGATTGTTTTCATGGTTGGTGAATCATGCTGTTTCTGGGAATGTGCGAAGGTTGCCTTCTGTTTATTTTGTTAGTCTGTTATTAAAATGCATTTACCTCTATATAGTGTGATGTATTATGAGCAAGTAGTGATGCTGAAAGTGGTAGATTGAATGTTTCTTGACGTTTGGTTGCACTGTTGCGCTGCAGATACAAGACCGAGGGGGGCAGTGATGAGGACACTGAGCTAAGGCGCTCATCGATCCATCTCCTGCTCTCTATGCTCTGTCTCCCGCTGCAGTTTCAACACACACCAATCCAAGGTAGGCTCAAATGAGATAATATTCCAGCCTAGTTCTGACGTGCCATGCCGCCATCCATCTAGGTCTGTTCTAACTCTGATCTTTACTACATCAATTTTAGCATTTCTGTGCTTTTTCATATTGAGTTGGGAGTCCGTTTGAGATGGATGGATGGGCGTTGGGCAACACTGGTAATGCAGCCCGTCAGTTCTGCTGCATAAAAATTATTTTAGTAATCCATTGATGTAGTTGATATTACAGAGTGTGAGCTGTGTTTTTGTCTCAGGATTTCTTTAGCATTCATTTTTGTTAGTAATCCATAAATAAATGTATAATTAATATTGCATACAGTGAACGCTGTATTTATTTCTTTCTTTTTGTGGTTTGTTAGCATACATGTGGCTTTGTTTTCTGATTACATTTGCAAGTGCTTTTTCATGGTATGCTCATTTTGTAATCGGTGCATTATTGAAAAAATTGTGAATAACATTCATTTGCGAAAAAACTTGCTTTTTATTCAATGTTAAAATTGCTAGTAATCTGTCGTTTGTGCTGGCAGCAATTTTGGATGAGTCACAGTCGCAGCAGTCTGTAACTTTCATCTCGCTGCAGCCACGTATGACTGAGTTGTTACTTCGGTTTCTACGAGCCGAGACAGATGCCACGAACACACAGATGCTGCTTGGTAACTGCTTTATCTCTCTCTCTCAGACTTCTAGTTACATGTAGGACATTTAATGCTGTTAAACCCATGTTGTTGTTGACACCAAAGTGCATTGCTACATGTTCCCTTGTCTGAAGTTGTGTGCTCTACTGCAGTGTGACATCTGCTTGCTGATCTAACTGTTGATATTTTTTTGATAGATTATTTTTAGTGCTAGCAGCGATTAAACAGTTAACATTACACAAATTAGTGAGTGGTTAATCGTTAGATTCGATTAAAAACTGATGGTGACATATGTCCACAAAAATGTATGTTTCGTTTAGCATCTTTAAAGGTCATTTAGCTAACAGCTGTCATTAATCCAGTGAGATGCAATCAATAAGTGTTTGTTTTATCTAGTGTTGTAGATAGACTAAAATGATTATAGTCTTTGGAGAAAGAGATTTTTGTATTTTCATGTGCTTATTATCATATCCATCTTTCTATCTATTTTATATTGCTGTCTTAGAGATATAACATTTATTGAAAATTGAATGATTAAAAGTGTTTAATGATAAATCATGTGATTATTTGTTAATTTCTGCAGCAGCTCTGCTCTGTTCATTTTGTGTTTATTTTGCTGCTTTTCTTCAAAACACTAAGCAAATAAATAACTAAGAGGTTTATCGGTGCAGTTAAGTCGTTAATGAAACACTTTGAGTAGCCAGCATGTTATGGCATGTGTCGCATTGGCTGATTGCAGGAGGTCTGGTGCTGTGTGTACTGGACCAAGCATTGTGGCAGAATGCAACACGTGACCAGTCCTCGGCCAGCTTGTCGCCGGATGAGTCACATGGTTTGATTACACCTTACATACATTGTGTTGTATCATTACGTTAGTAGCTTAGAAAACATCATCCCAGTGCCGGCATATTTTTGCAGCCATCCATTTGGAGCTGAGCAATCATAACCCTGACCTTTGACCTTTTAGACTGAAGATTGGTATAGCATTTATTTCAGCCCGGGAAACTTTGACACTGATTTCGTTTTTTTTGGGACATTTTTTGTATCTGAGTTAGGAGTCTGTACAATCAGGCAGAGGGTAAGACTGGTACCGTTATTGCAGCCTGTTTGGATGGTCACGTGGTAATGTCTGTATCATTCAGTTTGATCATCAATTGATTACTTGATCGATCTGACCCTTGCTGTTAATATATACTATGCTGCCTATGGTTTTGACAACTGCCTTGCATACTTGCAGTGGTCCAGTGATGTGCTGTGGATTGGCTTGTGTTTAGAAGATATCTTTTGATATCATGCAGTCTTGCTGGGACGTTACACAGCAGCAGATGTCTTTTGCCAGTGATGATAGCACTTTTGCTGATGATGTCAAGGAATGTCAAAGCCTCAAATGCGTGAATCAGTGTCAGAAGTTTTGTGATTGCTGGTTCCCAGCTTTGGGACAGTCTGTTGGCAGAACCGAATAATTTCAATTGCTAATGAAATTAGTGATAATAATATAATAAGCGAGTTTGTATAGCACCAATATGTCAACTCACTTCAGAGGAGATAAATTTTTTTTGTTTATGTGAGACACCACCACTTTCGGCGCTTAGTGACTCTTTTTCATGCATCATATACCTATTTTGACACTACTTTTGATACTACTTATGACGTATCAAGTGTGCAAATAGGTAAGAACTTTTGTTACGGTGATTAATGAGTTTATCTGCGTGCTGTGTGCAGAGAGCACTGGTGCGAGTAGTGTCGATCTGTTCAATGAAGCAGTGAAGCTGATATGCAAACGCATAATGGAGTCGTGGAAGAATGACTTGAGCTGTGCGCTGGCAACACTCGAAGTTCTGTCAGCTCTTGCGCGAGTCCAGCTTGCCGAGCCAAGCCAAGCTGAGTGTAAACGTGCCATCAGACTCATCTGTGATTTTGTCGTCTCCCAGTGCAATCGGCCTGCCCCATCACACTCCAAGGTCCATATCGTGTTGTTTGTCAGTTGTAACAAAGTCTTGTGATTAACGTTAGCATAAAAATATCTTGCTATCGTCTTTAACAGTGGTTGAAGATCAGGTGAATATAAGTAAAACTTTTAGTAGGCCAGAAGAGAAAAAACTGAAATGTGTATAGACTATGGATTCAGTGAACACAGACGTATCTGCTTGATGGATGCAAAATATAAAAAAAAGAATAATTTTTTAAATCTCTTTTTCCAGTTTTACAGTTAACATGATTCATACATTTGAAACATGCAGTAGGCATTTCAAGTTTTTTTAGACATACAGCATGTAACTGCAGCTTTTGCATTTTGTGATTGTTAGTATTTCACTGATGGTAATATCTTTATTACATGACATAGTTTCTTTCGGAGTTTTTTTTTTGAGTCTAGACGTTATCTACAGCAGTGTCAATTGATTATATTATAAATTTTGCCATTGTTGTTAGCTGTGATGAGGGCTCTTGCGGGTCCTTGAAAGTCCTTGAATTTTTTTCCAGATTTTCAAGGCCTGGAAAGTCCTTGAAAACAGACATGGTCCTTGAATCTGCCTGAAGGTCCTTGAAAGTGCTTGAATTTGATTTTCTAAAATGCCATGACCGAACATTTTAGAATCAGTGTAAATTGTCGAGTGTAAACTGAACTGCTTATATGTGCTTATAAAAGTACCGATTTGATTTAATTTAGTTCTTCTTATATATCCTTCGTATGGTTTTTAAAAGTTCTTGAAAAGTCCTTGAATTCGATTTTGACGTATGGGCAAGAACCATGTGTGACATCTGTCTTTGTGTTTGTATGCTAGGACCTACATTCTGTGATCGTGGCAGCATTCCAGTGTCTGACAGTGTGGCTGATAGAACATGACTATCTGTTGCATGATGCTGAATGTCTACAGACCGTTCTTCAAGTCGTAGAACTTGGTGTCTCTGGCAGCCGATCACAGGTCTTCATTTGCACATGTATATTTTCTCTTTCTTTATACTCTCAGAGCGGCCCCAAGCTGATGGCTGGCGTCACGGTCAGCTGACCTATCAGGTTGGCTAGCTGGTGAAATTTGGCTTGCGTGTAACAAAGTGTGGCTGGCAGTCTGGCTCAAATTGACTTACTTAAGATATTTTTGCCATATATGGCAAATTTGCAAAAAAAATATAGCAAGTTATTCACACTTATGTAGTGTACATTGGTTGGATGACCTGAAGAGCATTTGCAATGCAAAAAATTGTTATAGCAGTTATCAAGGGCTTTCTGTCAAGGAGCCCAAAAAATGTTGATTAGCTTCAGAAAAGTAATTCAATTTAATAGAAGTCAGAAATATTAGTAGCAGTAATAGTAGCATAGTAGTCGTTGTAGTTGTAGCTGTAATGCAACAGCACTGTGTCGTTAACTGAAGTTTGTGTCGCTGTTGAATTGATTCATAGTCAAAGCCGACTGAAAGTCTGCGGCTGAAAGGTGACAAGGAGCTGAAGCTGGTCTCAATGAGAGTCCGCGATGCTGCTGAAGCTCTGCTCACTGCAGTTCTCGACTATGTCGTATGTACTGTACTTGCACTTTTACCATTTCACTCCACATTTTATTTAACTGTAGTGTACTTTTTTATGCGCGATAGCAGAATGCTTCATGCGTCTTAGCCATCGTCTTGGCGTCTGTCTGTCTGTTCGTCTGTCTGTCACACTTGTGATCTGTATCAAAACGGTGCAAGCTAGGATCACGAAATCTTCACTGTGGGCTGCCCCAAGGTCTCTAGTTTTTTGTGACAAAATTTTGTGCCCCTGGATGCAGGGTTCCTCTTGAATGAGGGCGTCAAAGAGGGGTAACCCCCGAAAAGACGTTATTTTGCCAATATTGGCTTTTATAGTGTGAAAACACTTGCAGATAAGTACAGACATGCTGCCTATCATAACAAGCACTGGTGACAGGCTTTTTAGATTCATCAACATCAGTGATTTTGAACAACCTTGAACCCCCAAAAAAGGGTTTTTAGTGAATTTTTCGCAATTTTTGGATGCAGCGCACATTTCAACACTGAATTGCGACGAAATGGCTGGAGATAGACCAAGACAACCTGCGTATGAAAGTTTTAGCATAGAATATACATTTTTAAGAATCTAAGTTTTGATTTCTTAAATTCAAGGGGTCTTCCATATGGAGGCCTCAGATTTAAGTACTCATTCAAGATGCATTAATATCTTATTGCTGTAGGCCTACACTGATTGCCAAAATGGCAGGTCTGCTGCTATCACACGTCAAGTGAGCTATGCTCAAATTACTTGTTTTTTTTTTAGTTTTAGCATTTTACAATGTCTTTCAATTCATCTTCTGGCTGCAGTGCAGATAATAAAGATGTTTCATGTGTCAGGGTTGTTTTCCACCACCTTGTGGCCCAGAGTCACTGTGCACACTGCTGGATGAGGAGTCAGTGATGAGACTGTGCTACAGTCCAGCGAATGGTCCAGTGGAAGATGAACTACAGTTCCAGTACTATGTCATTGATGGAACAACAATTATTGGCTTGTTGGAGAAACCCGTAATACCAGGCACTGGTTAGCAACTTGCTATTTTGCACTGTCTGTGTGTTATAGTGTTGCCTTTGCTTTGTCTTAGTTGCTGGCATCAAATGTTTGTATAATGTATAGTCATCTTAATATATATTTATTATCAAAATCGTACACTGAGTACAGAAACGAATGAAAAAGTAAGAAAAATGAAAAAAAACAAGCACTTAACTGACACAGATACAGTCTACGAACTGTCTGATACAGACATCATCAGTGCACGATGGTTGGTGGCAGGCAAACACTAGGCCCTCTTTATACCCTTGCGCCAAGTAGTGCACACAGAGTCAACATGTTGATTATATGAATCCCACAAAACACTACCATATAGGCTGTAAAAGGTCAGGTTTCAGTTATGGTTACACAAGTCTAAAGAGACTGCTGCTCAGTAAGTCACCAGGAGGTGGGCAACATATTTTCTAGTTTTAGAAGTAATTGCATTTTGTAACACTGCTTATGCTGACAACTTTTACTTTGAACTGTTTCCACCTTATCAGGATTTTTTTTAAAATTACTGATTTTATAGATGAGTTGTTACTATGGTAGATGATGGAGGTTTGCCGGTTGTGATGGCCATTGTACGTGGCGCATTTGGACGGCATGCGTGGACAATGCAGTTACGCCACCAGAGTCATTCTCATAAGGTCGGGGTCTTATCGTTGACTTTGGATGCTTTGATGTTTTTAATACATATGCTGTTACAGTGTTACATGTATTCTGCATCAGATTTCATGTTTTTGTTATCTCCAGTTTGTTGAAATGTGTCTCTTTCTGTTAATCGGTTGCATGAATGTTTTATTTTGACGTCTCAGGCTGTTTATGTTGCCAGATTTTAATATCTGATAGAAAACTGATTATTCTGCATCTGTGTAGGTTAAGTTAGTACTTGTTGCAGCGTTGTTTGTACTGTGTTTGTTTATTCATCTGTTTTGTGTACGATAATAATAGTAATATTATCGGTTAGTGATGTGCAGCATCTGAACTGATATTTGTTGTGAACAGACCCAGAGCATTGCCAGTGCTGAGAAGGAGACAGTTGCTGCATCGTCATTGACAACAGAGCGCACACCTGTCACTCCAGTTACTCCACAGTATTTTCCCGATGCTGTGAACCAGATTGCCCCAGTCCTAGCGTGAGTATACTGCCTTCTGCAATTTGTCATAGTGAAAGTAAGAAAACATAACAGACTCGATTTAACAGTTAGCCAGCAACATCCTAACGTTAGTGTTTTTAGCAGCGGTTTAAATGGTTGGGAGATAATGTTGATTCATCTGAGATGTCATTGATATGATGAAAAAAAATGTATAATGTGATGTGTGTGATATGTGCAATGTCTAGTGATAGAAGTGTACCGGATCTCAGCTCTACAATGACTGATTATCAGACAGAGTTGAATCGGTTGTCCAGCTTTGTCAGTAGTCAAGTCGAGTTTGAGCAAGCTTCGTGTGAGAACCGAGCAAAGAATGCCCAGCATCCTGCATCTTGTAAAGAGCCTAGGTATGTTGTAGATTTAGATTTTTTGGTCAATTGCTTGTGCTAAGTATTTCAAAATAACTTATACGTGCATAATATGCAGCATTTATCAAAACTAATATTCGTATTTCTATTAACCAGTTGGCTGAGGTCTAAGCAAACCAAAATCAGCACCAACTTATGTTAATAGCTATCATTATTCACCAGCAAGCATTGGTTATTTCAAGTGGGATGAAACTTCGTTTGAAAGTCATTTATTTTGGAGTCTAAAACCCAAAAATTGTACCAAATGCATTGTGCTTATAGGTTTCACTTTGTTGCCATGACCAAGCAGTGACCAAACGAATGACAGTGTCATCTACATGGCCTGGCTGAGGGCCAGTGTGGAATATGTTTGGTAAATCACTGACTACAGTGTATAAGTTTTCTTAGCACTCATTTTTTCAACTCCAAACAATTGTTTAACATACACGCATTGTGCATGTATGTTTAATGTTATGGTGGTCATTTATTCATTTATTGACATCGTTGTTTTTGTTGCTGTTAACAGTGTTTGCAGTGACTTCAAGAGTGCTCGTCTATTGCTGGCTCATTACGGCTTTCTCAACCTGGAACGATTGAAGGTCGATTCATTTAGTCCTTATTTCATTTTTTTGCTTAGTTGAATGCTTTTGTGTAGAATGATGAGCATTTCTAATTGACTGTTAGTAGTCAGTAAGTAAGTATGTAAGAAACCCTGAATGATGCAGTTTTTACAATTAGTCACAGTGTGTCACGATCTCAACACCTGAGTAAAATGCTTTTAGCAGCCATATAAGCTGCGGTTGTAGTTAATGTCAGTTTGTCTCAAATAAACTGGAAGGCTGTTTTACAGTCGCAGGCCTGTCTTGTCTGTAGTTGCTGTGGCAGTGGCCTACTTGTTGCAAAGTCAGCGTAATGGAATTTGGGCTTTAGTTTACATTTTTGATGACCACTCTGATTAGTGGACACAGTCAGTTTAGTTTGACTGCGGCCATTGCTGTTACAACTACATGGTTGCATGTTGTAGGCTGGCAGCGTGACTGGCATGCCTCAGTCATTGTCGAGGTTGTCGAGGTTCAGAGTAGAAGACACGGAAGAGCTGTGTCGTGACTTGCGTCAGTTGGATGCTTTACCTGTTCGCACTGCTGACACTGTCAGTTTGTACTATGTCAGACGAGGACAGTCAAAGCTCGCCGATATGCTCGCTAATGTTGTGAGTTTTTTGTGATACGGTTTATCAAAATTGTCTGAAGTATGCATTAAACGTCGGTATAAAATTGTTAAAGTCACTGCTCAGTACTAATTTAAAGTGGTATATTATGGTCTTTCAGATAGCTCTGTTACTATTGATGTTAAACGTGGTTCAGTGTCATTTCAGCTTTTGGAAACTTACCTAATTTTTTTATCGTCATATGTGATGGAAAACTTCTTGGCGAGATGTTGAAACTCCCGAGACTTTCGAGAGTCTCGGAAGCTTCAAGGTCTCGGCCAGCGTCTCGGAAGCTGCAACGTCTCGTCTCGGTCTTGTCTTGGACAAAATTTTGAACGTTTCGGTCTTGGCTCAGAAGGTCTCATGCACATCCCTGGTTCTATGTGCCTAGTAACTCAAGAACTAAATGGTGTTGAAAAACAAAAATTTGTGTCAGTGTTTCTCAGGGCAGGATTAACCAGTGTGCCAGTTTTTAGTTTAGAATGTCAAGCTGTTTGGCGCAGATCACATTCTTAGAAGCTGGCTATAGGCTGGTTTGTAAGCAAAATGTTGTACTGTTGTTGCTGTTAGTGTTTCTACTGTGACTTACATTTGCACCATGCTGCATAGTTTATGCATCTGTGGGTCGTCCTGCTTTCATTTATAGCTGCTTCGCAACTCTGGAATGCCATGTTTCACATATCTGTACTTCATCTTCAGTCATGTCATTCAAAAGTCATCTGAAAACGTTTCATTTTGCTGCTGCTTAAATTCCCACCAAGTTTCACCAGCGAGTGCTTTCACCTCTGATTCTGCTGGTGTGTCAGACATTTTATGCATGTTGTTGTTAATACTGGTTGCATGTATGCATGTTGTCCCCAGTGCCAGAAGCAGAATGTTCAGCCGCAGTTCCTGGAGTTTGTCCGTTCGCTCGGCTGGCCTGTGGACGTGCTGGAGCATTCGGGCTGGACTGGGTCCATTGCTACCAGCTGGAAAACTCAGCTTGACACCAGTGAAGGTCTAGCTGATATATACAGCCATCGCTATTCTCTGTTCTCATTCACATTTAGTCATATAAGCTGATTGTGAGATATATTCACCAGGTACTTTGGGCAGTATTTCAATGATTTCTTGAGATGTTAATATTAAAATTATACAGTTTTCCCAGTGTCTTGACACTTTTGGTTTAATGCCTAGCCTGTTATGTACAGACTATAGGTAGTGTAAAAGGTTGATCATTGTTGCACACAGTTTTGTCAGCTGGTGCATTTAATATGTATCATGAAGAAGGAGGTGTGTCTAAGAGTTGATGGATTAATAAAAAAAGTCATCACAATACTGCATGCAGCCGTACTCACCTATACATATGAGGATGTACAAGTGCTGTTGTATTTGACACATTACAGAGAAGGTGTATCTGGGAGACACAGGTGGTGCATTATACGATGGCCAGCAGCAGGTGTTATACTGGGCTGATGTTAGCACTGAACTTGCGTTTGTTGTACCATCGCCAACGTCACATGCCCTTGCTGCCGGTAACGATTTGAAGTGTCGTAAATATTAATGTTTCCATGACAACACGTTGTGTGCAAGTTGTGGTCGCTCTGTGTTGGGAAAAGCTGCATTTAAATGTTGTCTTGAGAGAATGCGAGCGGCTTATACTTCTACTATTTCTATGTGTAGAAGGAGCATTGTTTACATAATCTGGGTCGGTGTCGTTCTGCCTTTATCGAAGTGAACATTATCAATTGTTGGTGCTTAATTGGTTCATGGATTGAGTGATCGAGTGATTGATTGCTAGATTGCAGTATGTAGCGAAAAGTAATAAAGCAGTTTAGCATAACTTATGTGGATGGCCGCTGTAATGCTGTGCACGTTTCGCTAATTTATCTTAGTTTGTCGTTGTATTAAATTGTTTGTTTGTGGTGTTGCATAGTCGACAAGGCATTGCCTCACATGGTGTCGACGGATGCCAGTCTAGGTTCATCATTGCCTCCTGACGCAGTAACCCACATCACTTCTCGACACAAGAGTGCGTCGTTGGATCTGGACAACTTGTCTCAGACGACGACCGAATTGTCGACATTGGCTGCCGCTGATGCTGCGTCGTCGCGTGTTCGTCGTTCTGGTCGATCGTCATCTTTGCTGCTTGGGACGGATGTGCAAGTTGCTGTGGCTTGGCTCGAGAGCTTCGAGGACTACCTCACATTCCCAGTTGGTGAGTTTGATTTATCTTTTTCACACAGTGGTATATGCACCATTATCACAGTTGATTGATATAGAGGTGCTAAAATATCGTTGGCGATGAAGGTGCTATTTGTGATTGCAAGAGTGTTTCATCTAGATGCATGTTCAGAACTGTGTAAAAATATGCGGTAATATTATCGGTCAAAATTATGTTTCTGACTTTCTTCGCACATACTGTCGTGATACGTCCTATCTCTTTTCTATATAAGTCGAATGGCATTTTTCATGTTCTATTTGTAACTGAAAATGGATTTGGTTAATTAGTTTCTTACATTTGTGTAATGTCAACATCCTGGACAGCTGTCGGGCAGCTAACTGTATGTGTTGTGCTTGTTTGTGGTATTGTGAAGCCGATCTGACGAAGCATGCTGCTGAAAACAGACTCCCGTCGTCGTCCGCACCAACGGCGACGTCAGGCGTTGGACAGCGATCATTGATTGCACCTCCAATCTGTGTCATCTTCATTCATCCACTGCAGAACGGACTTTGCCGCATTAAACTTCAGTCACATCAGTCCAGGTATTTCTAGTATGTTGATATTGCGGTTTTCTTCACATTTTTTACTTAACAGCTGAATGTCTGCTGAGTGTTATGTGAGCTGTAAGCAGCACTTCGGTCGCATGCACTGACCATTTTGTAGTGAAGAATGAATTAAGCAATTCAGCATAACTTACTAGAGAGGCAGTAAGGCTACAGTCAGGCATGTTGCACAAATCTGTTTCAGTTCATTGTTGTACTGAGTATTGTGTCCAGGTTGTGAACTAGTTGTCCTTCGATGTGAAGACTGCTTAGCTTGTGTGCGTCAGGATTGGTGATGCAGTGCCGCTTGTGGATGGTATGGTTGTCAGTCGGCGGTCGCTCGGTCATCTTGTCCGACAAACCGCGGTCAACATCTTCAAACGACGACAACTCGACAGCGAGCTGTATGTTCTCAGCATATTCGATAATGACTTGATTGCCACTTAACAAGCATTTGTATTTAGATGACATTTTAAATGATACTAACACATACCATGTACCATGGCCCTCATTCAACTGAAATTACTTACAGTCTTAGAAACTGGACCTAATTACACGTCAATGATTACTGAAGCCTCTTATGAAATGATCAGGATTTTATCATATATGCTATAGTGACATCTGTTGGCTACAGTTCTTGTCTATGCTGTTAGATTTATGTGCTGTTTGTCATATAGTTATTTTTCTAGTCTGCACTCTGCATCATTATTTTGGTTTACTTCTGGTGTACTTATACACTTTTTCAGTTGCGTGAGTCACATTTGTCAACTTTTAGTAAATGAAAATGATGGTAATGATGCTGACCTGTATTAGAAACATCAGTATTGGTTTGGTAGAATCGGAGCAAATTTTAGTTTAACTCTGCTTTTGTCAGAAAATATTATACTATTTAGTTATGGTATGGTGTTATCGCTGTGTTGTGCAGTTATCAGCCGCCGCACGTGCGCCGGAAGCTGAAAGTGAACGAGATCGTAGAGAAGTACCAGTGCATGATGACTGAACCAGAACTGTATACGTCATTGTTTAGCAAGACGTTCTAACTGGTCGTGCTGTCTGCATGAATGCAGCCATTGCATTGTGGGTTAAAAAAGTACGGGGCAGAGGCAGGAGGTTGCATTTTTCGGTTGACAGCTGCAAACTTCCAACAGAGCTGATTACGGGTGTTCAGAGCTTCAATTATGCTCTTAAATGTACACAAAATGGAAGATTTCCAACCCAAAATGTGTGTGCTTTTGGATGAAAACTTCCAAACGAGAAGAAACATTTCTGACAGGCTAGATTTTGTTGGACGGAGGGAGGAGGGTGGGGGCAAATGCCACTACGTTACTGACTGCATGTGTGGTAGTGTGATGAACTGTGCCTTGACCGATGTAATTCTCATGTCTTATACACCAGCATCTCAGTGTCGTGTACAACTTTGAAAATATTTCAGCCTACTGCCGGCGTAATTATGTGGCTGTTTGCCCAGAGCTTCACAACTCTAACTCCAGATCTTTTGAACTTAAAACTGGCACGTCAGTTACTCTTCTCTTGCAGACCCTGGGAAATGCTGATGTTGACTTTGGTTTCTGTGCACTTTTTGTGTTAGGAATCCATATGGGACAGATGGACAGTCGGTCAGATGAGCAGAACCTGTAATGTGGCCTATTAGGATGGCTGCATCGTAATAAATATATGTAGCTTCTTATGTGTGAACATTTGTGGATCAGCTGCAGATGTCATGTATTCTGATGAGTAGAGTACGTTTATACAAACTGGCAAAATTTCAGTCTGGTGTAATGAATTTTTTTAAAAACTTTGATAAAAATATTTAATATTTAAAATTCAAAAATAATTTTAAATGGAATGGCTTTAATTCATTTTGTACAATAGTCTCACTGTGTGTTAGTATTATTGTATATAGAAAACAAACTTTGGACTAATAAAAATAAGACGTTTTTGTCTGGAACACATTCTATGTAGTTGTAAGTAGCAATTAATTACTGCACTGCACAGGACAGTTAATTTGCATCATTTTATCAAAGAAATATTATCTTTCAGATTGGCACATCCAAATCTTGAATAGGACCTGGCTGGGGATTTAATTATACGTTGACTGCTAGGAAATTGTAATTGTTGTCAGGTAGTAATATTAGCTGGCTAAGCTAGAACAAATGGTTCGATAATGCACTCTACTAATATGCTGATTTTATAATTGCTCATAACTAGAGCTGTCAAAGCGTTAAGTTTTTTTAACACGTTGCATTAATTTTTTCGGCGCATGGCACACGTTAATAATGCATCATTAATATCGCTGATATTTTAGGTGGACTACATCGAAAATCCCTCAAGAGGATGACAGGATTGAAGCCCACAAAGTCGTGCCTATGTGCAGGACCATGCCAGTAGTGATGAAACGATAACGAAACAATTTCTGATTATTTGAATATTATTCAGTCGTCAAATAACCGCATTTTAGTGGAATATTGGAACTACTGCATAACAGAATTTAGTAAATTTACGTATGTGCATTAATTTTTTTGACACGCGTTAATTCATTAACGCGTTAAATTAACACATTAATTTGACAGCTCTACTCATAACTTGATAATCACTCGCTAGCCATGTTGTAAATTTGATTCTCGTTTCAGGTAATATATTTGTACAGATCTGTATATGTATACCATTCATTATCTAGGCAGATTTTTGTTGCTACTGAATTATCCAGATGAATCATGTTTTGTTGTTCCTTTGATTTATGTTGTTGCTTGTTGATATCCGTGAATTAACTGGAATTTTTGTTAGCAAGTTAGTGGCATGTTTTAATAATATTATCTGCATGTTGTATTTGTACATTATTTTGTATTTAATCTACTGATAGATAACATATCATTCAAGATAGCGCATTTAGCAGCTTACGATCTCTTCAGATACTGTTGTCTCGCACACTGATAATGTGGTGCTTATTTATGCACACCAGTTTACAAAATGTGTGTAATTTTATTTTGCAACATGTGCATCTTCTAGATTTGGGATGCCAAACTGTCCATTTGCTTATTTTATAGACAAAATTAATACTGTTCTATGAAGCAACCCATCAGTTTTATAGCTATCACAGATATATGCGGTTGTCTGTTTATTTTGGTATGGCAGTTTAACGTGTTAGCCGTTCTGTAAATAAGAAATGTGGCAACAAATGAAAAAAAATGATTATTGGGTGGCAGTGTCTGACACTAGGTTCCACTCCATAGAAATGTGTTTTCTAAACACTCGTGCAGCTTTACCTAGCGTGAAACGCTGCTGTTGGACAGAAACTCTGCATTGTGTCTTGAGTAGCATTCTACTCTGCTGCTTTTTAACGCAAACCTGTATTTTTTTGGGGGGGTGGTCAGACAGCTCCCATACGTTTACACAGTAACTCTGAATTCGACCAATGGCGAGAAATAGCAGTAAGACCACCCAGACTGGAGTAATTATATCTATAGAAAATTACATCGCTAAAAGTTGGCTTATCATCAAAATTCCAACGGTAAACCCGAAGTTTCGAACGACAGAGACGATTCCGGTAATGAATGACATGGGGATTGGGGAGTAGTGGCAGTCAAAATACTTGGGCTGGGCCTGTAGTTGTGAAATTGTGAGATACGGCAGTGAAATTTTTATCGGCAAATCTCGACATTATGATCATGTATGTGCATAGAAATGACGAACTTGAAATGCAACTGCGAATAATTCTCTGTAAGCTTTCTCAAGAAGTGCTGGTTTTAGAGGCATTTTGCTATGATTTTAATTTGACTAGAAAGTTGCCGCTGACGACGTCGTCATTACGAATGTCGTCGACACATAGCTGAGAGGCCTACCGGTACGCCGTCAGTTGTTGCTACTGCTGCTGCTAGTGAGATGCATCTGGCCTATGTACGGTACTGGAGAGCAGCGTGTTGCAGCAATGCTATAAAAGTAAGCAACTAAGACGGCTGAAGGATCTCTCTCAGTTTAGTCACTGCTGCATGTAGTCAAAACATAACATTAACGGGAGAACAAGAAAACAAGTAAAAACCGATTAGCTTGAGTTCCAGTGAAGTTCGAAAAATCCGACGGACGCGCTGCCAACCGTATTTGTTATGAGGAAAATTTGGAAAAAATTATGTGATGTGTTTTTCTGCAATCTAATATATTAACAAGAAATAATATTAGATTGTGACCAATCTAATGTACTCCTTGCGCGCATTATTTTTTCCTGTATTCCTCTAAGTGCTTTTTCGTTCCTTTCAACTATTTGAGACCGGTCTAATATTATAGGCTACTAATAGGCCTATGTGTGAGTGACTGGCGTCGAGGTCGTTACTGGAAATTGTCTCTCCGTTTATCGGGCACCGTAATAAAGATATGGCGCTCAAAAATAATGGGGTCGCGACCTTGACCTTTTGGGGTCACGTGACGTCATCGGTCCCGTGACCATTCGACCCTGGATGGCACTGAACAATTTGAACAGCCATTAGGACTTTACACTTTTTCCAAATTCCGAATATAGAAAAACATTGTCAGTTTGTCCCATTATGTAGGGAACGGGACCTGAAACGTGGTCTGAAAAACGTAGGATTTTAGATTTTAAAAAACTGTACTAACGTCAAATTTCAAATTTTAACTTTTCAGGCTTTTTAACTGTTGTGCAAACTCTGTACAGACCCGGAAGAGATGACTTGCTTTGTCGCGCTAAACACAGTGTACATGTATATTATCATTACAAAGAGTTGAGCTGTTTGTCTGACTTAGTATACGGGACGGGAAGTTGCAATTTTCCTAC
>Ga0209671_1001425_pt1 | contig 19941 bp, 15 predicted proteins | sample WorMetHERISLAND2_2_FD_187401 | JGI IMG/M metagenome (GOLD analysis project Ga0209671, IMG submission 187401) | Marine gutless worms symbiont microbial communities from Max Planck institute for Marine Microbiology, Germany - Olavius geniculatus... | ecosystem: Host-associated > Annelida >...
ACCTAAAGCGCATTTTTCGGAAGAACATATTTCGGCCCCTAGGGGGTGCTGCGCCCCCAAATTTTTACACGCGCTAGAGAATGACCAAGTCTTACTAGTGAACCCCCCATCAGGGACGGCAGCCTCCCTTACAACTTTTTTCAAAGGGGGGTCAAAAATTGGCTTAAAATGTAATAAATTAGTGCTTATAACTTCGGAGTTAGGGGGTGTAGCCCGACAAAACTTTGGCACTTGACATGTCTTTATGTTGGGGTGTTAATGCAAATACAAATTTTGGGGGCACTGCCCCTTTAAAATTTGGGAGGGCAAAAAATGTTAAAAAATCCGTGCGATTTACGACAACTTTCGAGTTTGAACGCAAATATCTCTGGAAACGATGAAGATAACGACACAATCTAAAGAAGAGCAATCCTTTCGGCGTTGAACAAAAAAAAATTGGTGAAATTCCGTCCACCACAAACCAAGTTATAAGCACTAATGTCGACAATGCGCGTTCGGCGTATGCCAATGCATTTGAGTTCGGGCCACGTGACTTTGATGAAGGTGAAATTCTCCCCCCCTCTTTACCCCCCTAATTTCCCACTATCGGACTTAGGGCGCCGGGCGGACTCACGTTGGGCTTTGCCCCAAATTTCTAGTTTATTATCCTTTCAGCATAACTGATCTAAGAGTGCAATAAAATTAAAACAGGTCCCATTACGATGCCAGATTGCACTAAGGTCACTAAAAATTCATTCATTGTATGTATGTGGTAAAATGTGTAGCATATGCACGTGAAAACACAAAAAAATATAAAACGCCCAACTTGCTGGAAGACAACACCTATCATAGAATGCACTGTGACCTTGTCCCCATGATAAGCAACATTTAAACAAACAATACACCACATTATTAGTCATCTCTGTGGCTAACCAATTAGATAATCAACCAAGCAGATAATAGAACACTTAGCACTCAAGTATGAACAATCATGCAGTACGGCACGATACTCATTTGATGGTAAATAAATTTTCAGTGATCTTGTATCTTTTAGCCACATATATTCATTTTTGTCAAATAAAGCAAACCATAATTCTGGCAGCATAAGATTTGGGCACATGTTTGCGCCAATGGCATTTTCTACTGTTTAAACAATGCCGAACCATCTCTCTGCAAAATTTCCTAAGACAAGTATTAAGTAGTGAACAGCTTATGATACACAATGACAGATAGACGAAGAGAGGCTAATTGGTCATGAAACAAATAACTAGCACTCAAATGCTAGTGGCAGTAACATGGCACTCATTAACAAAGTTGAGTAACAAAACAAAAGTACCTTATACAGCTGTGCACAATACTCGAAAGTGTGTGGATTGGTGATGTCATATAATAAGCAGATCACATCACAGAAGCTGTCACAGTTAGCCAGCTTGTTGCTGATATCATGTGCCATCTCATGCAGCTGCAACCATAGCAGCCACAGCACGCTACTAGCTCATCAATACAACAATCTACAGCAATGCAGCAGTTTAAGCAGTTCAGTTTGAACTTTGATTCTTTCAATAAGTCTATTTAAACTAATTAGACCTATATTTAGGCTATTTAGTCACATTGTAAAGCCGACGATCGTGCTGATAATCGGTCATTTTTCATTTTTTTTGGCAAAATTCTGTGAAATTCCACAGAAATATCAAAATTCCGCGGAAAAAGGCTAATTCTGCGGCTCGGCTCGAAATTCTGCGACTGGCGGAAAACTAATGATATCCATATTTGCATCCCGCTACAGCAGCTGCTGCCAGGCCCAACGGCAGGCCTAAGGGAACACTACACACATACTACGGGCTTTGCTCTTCACTGCACATCTGCAAAACTAACTAAACCCTAAAACATTGCACAATGCACCACTCATGCCGAAATCAGTTTCAGGATTATTCATTACGTTCTACGTTGCACGGTAGCTGGAATCACCTAGTCCAGAAATCTACTGTCATAATGTTGTCACCAGCCAGCTGTTTCAGAACATGAATGCGAACTGCTGAAGTCAAACAATTGAACCACCCTGCATCACCTTTATTCACAAGGAATCAAACATTCAACATTCAGCAAAACTTACCATCAAGTATCTTTCCTGGCCCCGAACATGAACGAGATTGATCGTATACTGAGGTAACTGCTCCTTATTAAGAGTTTTCAAATACTGTAAGTTGCGTCCGAGCAATCCTTGTAGAAAGACTGACTAGAACAACATAAACAACCATAAAACAAACTATGTGTCGTTCATTAGAACTAACTAGCCTTATTCCATGATATATTTACAAAATGTCACATAAAAGAAATAATATTCAGTCATTATCAAAGCTATAACACACCATACATGAACAAGAAGTTCAGCTACCACTAAGAAAACAGGACATCATCTACTACACATTTCACTGGAGCCACCGTCATTATCTGTATCTCCGTAACCGAAACCTGTGACCATTTTCTGCCATAACTAGAACTTATTGTTTCAGCCAAGTATAAACACAATAATGAAAAACAAAGTTGATCAGTAGCCACAAGCACAGAAATGTTTATAGCATATATTTAACATGCTGAACACTATAATGCTGCTCGTAAAAATTTGGCTTTTTGGGACTCAAATGAAAATTTCCATTTTCACCATCCCACTGATCTTTAATGCCCTATCTGTAGTTAGTCACAGCTTAAGCCACATCACGCATTTAGACTAACTGCAGAACTAACTCTACATTGTGTTTAGTGAACAAATAATTTGAGCAAAGCTCATAAGACGAGCGACAGCCTTAGCAGTTCCTGTTCACACATTGTCTTGGTTTACCTTCAGCCATTTCACCGCAATTCGCCCTTGAAGCGTGCACCGCAGCTGAAAATCGCAAAAATACTAGAACACCCTAATATGAGGGTTCAAGGTCATTCAAGGTCATCGATGTTAATAAAGATTAAAAACTCATCACCAGTGCTCGTTATGATAAGCAGCACGTCTATGCCTATCTGCAACTGTTTTCACGTTAAACGAGAGAATATCGACAAAATAACCACTTTTTAAAAGAGTACCCCTCTTTGACGCTCGCATACACAAGCTTCCTTGAACCTAGGAGGTCTTATCTTAAACAGCTAAAATATACGTTTAATGCTGAAAATTTCATATGCAAGTTGTCTTGGTCTATCTTCAGCCATTTCATCGCAATTCAATGTTGAAATGTGCGTGGCAGCCAAAAATTGTGAAAAAAATTCACCAAATCCTCTCTTTTTGGTGTTCAAGAACATCGATGTTGACAAATCTAAAAAGCCTGTGACCAGTGCTTGTTATGATAAGAGCATCTCTGTATGTATCTGCAACCGTTTTCACACTAGACGAGCCGATAGCGGCAAAATGACATCTTTTTATGGGGGAAGGTGCCACTCTGACGCCTTCGTTCGAGGGGAACCCTATCACCCAGGAGCACAAAATTTTGTCACAAAAACTAGAGTCCTTGGGGTTGATGTGGGCCGACTTTAAACACAACATCACAATGCTAGGTAGTTGTGCTCCTGTCCTGCAGCTCAACTCAGATACTAAGAATGTCAGTGATCATGTAAGCATACTCTGGGTAACCATTTTGTCGGATCTGACCCTCGAGAAACATGTTCCAAAGACCTGTGCAGCTACTGGCTGCGCCAACCTAGTCACATCTGGCGGACGCTCGATGAAAAATCAGCAGCAACTCTTGTGCATGTTTTCGTGACGTCATGGATTGACTACTGAGCTCCAAAAGACGATCACGGATAAGCTGCAATGAGTTCGCAACGCTGCCACCCGAGTCATCGGTGACACTAGAAAGTTTGATCGTGGTCTGTCAACACTCCTGCATGACAAACTGCACTGGCTAGATGTTCCAGAGAAGGTCACCTTCTAGCTCAACCTTATGATGCACCGTTGTCTGCATGGACAAGCACCTTGGTACCTCGGCAATCACATCAAGCCAGCCATCACAGTTGCATCTTGACATCGACTACGTTCTGCCAACTGACACCGGCTCATCATGCCATGCTGTTGGCTCAACATGTACAGCCATCTGGCTTTTCCAGTCGCTAGTCCGACGGTCTGGAACTCACTGCCAGATGAACTCAGGGATCCAGCGTGTGATGTTGACAGTTTCAAACAATTTTTCAAAACAATTTTTCTCAGTCAGTACTAGTGTGACCAGCACATTAGAGGTTAATTTGACGATAAGCGCTACATAAATACACATTTTACTTACTTACTAGGCTACTAGCCCACAGTACAGATTTTGTGACCCTAGCTTGCACCGTTTTGATACAGATCAAGAGTGTGACGAATGGACAGACGGATAGACAGACACCTTGACGATGGCTAAGATGCATGAAGCATTACATGCTGTCGCGTGTAAAATGTACTGCAAGTTCTGCGACTACCTTGCCAACACCTTTTTGGCCAAATACTCTGCACTCAAATACACATCTTGCTGACTGTTTTCTCTCCAAGTCGACTTTCTTCTCTCGTGTCACTACGGCAAAAAACATCACCCTTATCATCATATCAAAATGTATTAAACACATTAGAGATCTTTTTGAGTATGTGCTATATAAATTTACACTTTGCATTAACACTTTACCATGAAAATGCAGCACAATATGTACAAACAGAAAAATGCTGAAAAACAAAAAAAACTCGCTTTTTAAATTTTGTTTAAATCAGTTATCTTACTATAATGTGTGTACAGTCTGTTTGTCTGCCTGTCTGTCAGCCCTCTCTAGCGCCTTCCCTGTTGCATGGTTGCGGACCCCAACCACGGCACTTGAGTCCTTAGGCCTTGGGTATGTGCCCCCACCTGCCCCACAGGCAGTCTAAGGGGGCGGGGGTTGAGTTGCCGGGTCTTCTTTCCCTGCTGATTCTGTCAAGTTCATCAGTATAGTGCTCAGCTTCGTGGCGATATCTGGTGCATAACAGCCACTTAAAGGTCCCAGCCTAAGGCCTTAAAAGGCCGGCCATGAATTTCATAGTCTCTGCAACGTGTGCCGGCTCACGTTGGTAATTTGATCAGTGGTACCCTCTGCACGTTATTACGACCGCGTACCACGTATGCGTACAGCTCCTTTTGACTTCTTTATACTGCGAAACAGCCTGATGCTGTCTGTGCAGTATGCAATGATGATGATGATGACAATATGGGAGAAGTTCCATGGTGAAAATAAGTCCATAATAAAACAAACTGATGAGAAAGTAATTGATTACAATAGACAAAACATATACAAAGTTAAGGTCATCACAACATGTACGACTGTTTCAACGACTGTTGAACCACATATATTAAGTCCATGTGTTATTACATCACTATGACAAATAGTACCTACAGTTCTGTATGCCAAAGAAAAAGTCAATGAAACCCACTAAAAAGAGTTCACATACCATGTATTGCTGACAACTGGTTATCATGCTCATACATATATCCTAGATATGCCAGATATTCCATGGTCTTCTTAACATCAATCAATGTCGTCAACCTGAATCAAAAACCAAAATAACTCGAAATTTGGGGTAGAGCCCAACGTGAAGCAGCCCACCACCGTAAGTCGGATTGCGGGAGAAGTTTGGGGGTTGAAATTCCCATCGTAGCAAAGTCACGTGGCCTGAACTCAAATATGTTAGCAAACACAGAACGTGCGCTGTTGACTTAGGATGGGTCAACATGCGTGCACTAACCGTCGTTGTTAGTGGACCGAAGTTAACAAAGTTTTTTTGTGTCCAACGCCAAAGGAAATGTAGTTGATAATGCCGTTTATGGCTTGTCCATATCTGTATCCATTCAGGAGATATTAACGGTCTAAGTCCAAAGTTAGCGTACACAGAATGCGCATTGTCGATTTAGAGTGGGTCAACATCCGCGCTTTAACCATCATTCTTAGTTGACCAAAATTATCGGGGAAGCGTGCTTGATAACGCCGTTTTCCGCTTGTCAATAGCTCCCTCTGTTCCAGAGATATTCATGGTCAAAGTCAAAAGTTGTCCTAAATCGCGCTGAATTTTGAACGTTTTTTGCCCTCCCAAATTATAAGGGGACAGTGCCCTTCAAAAGTTGTACATGTGTTATCACCTCCACCAACCGGGACATCAAGTAGTGAAGTTTCTTAAAGCTACCCCCCTTAGCTCTAAAGTTATAGGAGCGCAAATGCTAATTTTCAGCCAATTTTTGACCCCCTTTTTAAAAAATGTTGGAGGAGCCCCTGTCCCCGGTGGGGTGTGCACTAGCAAGCCTTAGTCATTTCGTAGCGTGTGTAAAAATTTCAGGGCACAGCACCCTCTAGGGGCCGAAATATGGACTTTCAAAAAAGTCGATTTGGTGGGTATAATTGCACCTCTAAATCTATGTAATTAGTGGACTAAAGTTCACCAAAATTTTTCACCCAATGCAGGAAAAAACACTGTTGATCGCCTAGTTTTCCGATTTTGGACGTCTCAATCTGTTCGGGAGATATTCACGGTAAAGTGGGAAGGGGTCCGATATTGCACTAAATTTAGCATGTTTTTGGCCACCAAATTTTTTTTTTGGGGGGGGGGCAGACCCCCAAATCTTTCGATTGGGATTATAAAATTGAACATGCTTCCAACCATGTGGGAAAAATTTCATGGTGATCGGCCAAGGGACCTTAAAGATCTCACGATGAAAAAAAAATAATAAATAAAAACTGTTGTAAAACATAAGGCCTTCTGAGAACTACCATTCCGGGTGGCCTATTAAATTGTTACACAATTTCATTAGCCTCCTCAGACATCCAGAGCATAAGAACTTTTCCAGCCTAATGCATCAAGTTTCAAAATTCTTTGAATGACCCTTGTATTGCACTTGCAGAAAAAAAAACGTTAGATGCTGAAAAATCCACATAACTCTGCTGCGTATTCACAAATGTAGTAAATCATCATGCAGTTGACAGTACAACTATGCGTAAGAAAAACGACTAACAAGTGAAATTCTGAACTGCAGCCATTACTTACGTCCACAGAGCGAGAAAACCATGACGAGTCATCCAGCCGTGAGCATTTGTCACAACGGCATTGCTTATATCTGCGCCCCACGGCATAGTGTGGCATGCACTGAATAGATTTGTAATCTCAGTCGGTGACAAATAACCATCTTTATCCTGTAATATAAAAATGCAGCTAAATATATCATAGCCTGAACACAACAATATTTCTGTCCAATGCAGTGAACAGCATTTCATGTCCATCTGTACATCCACCTGCAAGAACAAGACTGTAAGATGTTTTACCAGAGACTAGAAGATTTGCAATAGCAAGACAATAGCAGAAGATGTTCTATCATAAAGCAGAGCTGCTGTTGCAAGCCTGAGAAGTATGTAAGCCGTCAAAGCTACAGTGGCAAGGATGAGTGATGACATGTTTGTGTCAACAAATGTGAATACAAATTTACCTCATCATATTTGTCAAACAATCCTAAGAAAAACTGATAACCCTGATGTGTCAGCTCGGTCGTACAACCACGACCGACTTTTAAGCTATACACACACACACATGCAAAACACTGAACAATGACACGAATTTTCATTCATATACACCAAAAGTGACACTGAAAGTATATTCAAGCTACTGCACCCATTGGCACAAAATTTGGCAGCAAGACTATGAATGGTGTCCTGTGCATAAAAGGCAGCGGAATCTGCTTAAGTCTTATGTAACGGCAAAAGATCAACATTTTTAACACTAAATGTTATGCTGTAAAAATAACAAGAGTGACTTCGAATGCATGGAAATGATCGTAAAATTTCATATTTCATATTTCATGTGACAAATTTTGCTTATTTTCTACTTTACCGGTAGCCAGTTTTATGACATTAATATTTTACAATGTGAATATTAAGATGATAATTTAGTGATGCATTTGTAGTGAGATGGACATGATGATTGCCTTATTACAAATTTAGAGATATATAGAGAGAAAGAATTTTGGCAATGTAACAATATTTGACAAAGTTAAAACACAACCTATGTACATAGTTTTTGATTCAACAAGCATAGTCCAAGTGTGATAAATGCACCAAAAATCAAAATACCATTAACTATTATTTCAGATACATATTATAATATTCATGAAGCAAATTCACGCTGTGCACTTTATAAACTTGACATAATATCAGCATACCGAAAAACATTTGCACGCAAAGGATGACTTACGGCGGACATGTAAAATCTCGACGCAGTTGCAAGTTGTCGTCGTAACCAAACTTCCTCAAGACACTCCACGTCGTTTCATGTCGGCCGCGCTGAATAAACAATGAGTGAAGAAACAGAAATCCTGCACACAGACAGCCAGGCAGACGCATCTCATCACAACTAGGGATTATATCGATAAGCCGATATCACGATATCGATCACCACCTACCGGTCGCTACGATACCATGGGACAGACTGCGCCTACAATATCTATCGCACAGATGCCACCAGCACACGCCACCTGACTTATTCTAATGGACGGCAATAGCTAAAATAACACGCAGACACAGACGTCTGAAAGTAGGCAAAGTTTAGAGCTCACATTACAGTTGCAACAAATTGCATGACGACTGAGTGAGGGGAAGGGATAAAAAGGGTGAGGTCATTTTAATCACTAAGTCAACAAACTATCAGTAGCAGAGCCTGGCGCGTGCTTACTGCTAATGCTGCTACAGCTGCTGCACGGTCATCAGTATTAGAGGCTCTGGATGCTGCCTGTTCCCTTCTCACCATGCCCCCAATCATTGTGGTGCAGTATTCAGCTCATTCCACCCCCTCCCCTGACCTCCCTTGCTCCCACTTGCCTTAACACTCAGGTCTCTGCTATCCGGGTATCGCGATATGAATTGCTACGATAATCGATATGGATTTTTTGCCTAATCACAGCCGTGCATTGTGCAGTGACAGATATGCACATTGTTCTCTATCTTCAACCTGCTCCTGTGATTACTGCCAGTCTGACGTCAGTTCTTTTGCAAGTTTTTTTTTGTACAAGTTTCTTCCCGAGACTGAACAAACTGCAGCTTTATTTCATGCAAAAATTGCAGGCAAGGAGACGAAAGCTGTGTTTTTGGATGCTTAACACGTTAGTTAGTGTTAGTTCATAAATAAGTATATTACAAATATGCTAATTTATGCATGTCGACCCAATACTTTTAATAGTTTTAGCTAATAGTTTTAATTTCTGTTGACAAAACAAAAGACAAAAAATTCGAAAGAGTCAACAGAAATTAAAACTATTAGCTAAAACTATTAAAAATATTAAATGTATTGGGTTGACATGCATAAATTAGCATATTTTTAATATACTTATCTATAAACTAACACTAACGTGAAAAGCACCCAAAATGCAGCTGAAAAGCGAAAAGTCTGACCTTTCAATTCAGCTTAAAAACCAAGATCTTAGCATATCCATATTATGTCAAAATTCAGGTTCACAACTTGAAGCTAAAATGCCCTAGGCCGTTCAAGAAATATGCATCTGACCTTAACCACATTACAGTATTGAAGATATTCAATGCTTTTAATATTAACCAGCCTGAAACACTGACTACATAATTACAATGCACTTTAGTACTATTATTCACCTTTCTCGGTAATGCCATCTCGTTCAATTCCATCTGCTATTTGTCTCCGAACAACCGACTTTACATCTTCTAACGCTTGTGGTTGCAGAGGTACATTAAAACACTGTCGCTAAAACAACCAAGCAAATACAACACTTGGTCAGAAAAAAAAACAGATGCTATTGCTGGGGCTACAAATATTAAGATGACTTCTACACAAAGCAAGCAGCGTACATTTATCATCAGTAAGAAAGTACTTGTGCAAATTTTTACGCACGACAGCAGAATGCTTTGCGCGTCTTAGCTATGGTCTTGGCATCTGTCTGTCTGTCCGTCACACTCTGCAGCCCTATGAAAACGGTGCAAGCTAGGATCATGAAATCTTCACTGTGGGCTACCCCAAAGACTAGTTTTGTGATGAAATTTAGAGCCCCTGGGTGAGGGTGTTCCTCTTGAACGAGAGTGTCAAAGAAAGGTACCCTCAACAGACATTATTTTGCCGCTATTTGCTCGTCTATAGTAAAAACGGGTGCAGATAGGTACAGACATGCTGCTAATCATAACAAGCACTGGTGACGGGCTCTTTAGATTCATCAACATTAATGACCTTGAACCCCAAAAAGGGGTTTTTGGCGAATTTTTCGCAATTTTTGGCTGCAGCACACATTTCAACAGTGAAGTACGACAAAATGACTGGAGATAGACCAAGACAACCTGCATATGAAACATTCAGCATTAAACTCTGATTTCAACAGTCCAAGTCGCGACCCCCTAGGTTCAAGAAGGCCTGCACAAGCAGGCGCCAAAAACGGTGACTCAATTAAAAAGTGGTCATTTTACTGCTATTGACTCGTTTAGTGTAAAAACAGTTGCAGAGAGACACAAACATATTGCTTATCATAAAAGCACTAGTGAGTAGTGACACAGTGACAAGCTTCTTAATGGTGTTAACAAAGATGACATTAAATGACCATGAGCCCCAAAATAAACAGTTTTAGTGTTTTTTGGCAATTTTTGGCTGCAGCGCACATTTGAAGAGTAAATTGCGCCGAAATGGCTGGAGATAAACCTGGACAACCTGCGTATGAAATTTTTAGCATAGAACACATTTTCACCATCTGTGTTTCGACCTCCAAGGTTCAAGCAGTCTTCCGCACAAAAGCCTTAAATTTATCAAAATGCAAGTTTTTATTGCATGCTCTACAGTACACTGATTGCCCAGATCGCAGGACCAATGGTGTCATGCATTATGTGACCTTTGCTCAAATTACTTATTAAAAATAATGACAAAGTTCAAAATGTCAGACTTGTAAGATGTAAGACAGCATTCATCACTTATCTGTCTCAGAAAATGCATTTTTATTTTAGTATGAATGCTAAACGTATTTATGTAAAAGAGTAAACAGCAGTAAAAACCAACATTAGTAATTAATAATGACATACTTTTGTATTGATGTGTATTTTGAAATTTGTCAGTTAATTTTGTTTCCTATAGGACTAGTTTATGTAACCTTTGTAGCAGTATAAACGAATACTGTATTGTGACAAGCTCATAACTAATATTGAGAATCAATGTTTAGTCGTTGACAACATTTACTGTGACACAGTGCATCTTCATTCGCAATTTGATTGGCAACAAAATAAATTTGTCAATATTATTGTGCATCTATTTCCTTATTGTTAGCACCACAGACATGCTGTGCAAGATGGCTGGATCATAACATGGGTTACAAGTCATGACAGAGTACCATCCTGGGAAACTTGCCTGAAACTGATAGATTTCGCGATCATTCATGATTCCATCATTATCCTGATCACATATCTACAACAGGCAAGCAATACAAGCAGTAAGAACTTTTGAAAAGCACAAAATAAAGCACAAAGCAAAAATCATCGAAAGCACCAAAGCTTTTGAGAGTATATGTAACAGAAAAGCACTAAAAACTCTGTGGAGAGATGCAAAAAGACTTCTACTTCTGTATTCACACATAACTACAAGATCAGCTGGAGATTAATCAATTAAAAAACTCTTAAAAACCAGTGCCAGCATTAGAGTGAACTATGCACCATTTCCTTGAACTTTCTGACATCTGCTGACCATGATACTTGACCTTTCAAAATGATAATTGGCGCACAAGTTACTTTTGCCCACAGAAATGTTCTTGCCAATTCTGGTTTGTCCACGGCTTAGTTAGAAGCCCATATGAGACCACTAGACCGATGGACAAAACACAATGTGCCCTATTTGACCACATATTTGGTCTTGTGCTCTTGGGGTGATCAACACTGAACTTGAGACTCATTTAAAAAGCCCTCGACCATGCACTGAATTCTTAGACCCACTGTAATGGCTGTATAGTTCTATAGTGCACATAACATCAGCAGCTTGACTACTATGTACCTTAAATATCCACTTGAGTGCCAGTTTACACTTAGGAGTGAGTTCTTTTTCTTCCGGCAAATACAATGGTGCAGTTGGGTGCAGCACTGCTTTCTGGGCATAGTAGAAAACTTCACTAATGTTCTTCAAAGTCTTTGCTGAACACTATTACAACAGACATACATATAACAATATACTTATATAATATGATGAACATAACAAAGAGTTTGTACATTCGTAGCCTACCAATACTAAATATTCCTTAAGGGATAATAAAGACAAATACATGCTCAAACAAAAAATTTGAGCTAATGCTCATGAGACAACGAAATCCTATAGCAGTTCCTGTTCATAAGTTGTCTTAGTCTATCTCCAGCCATTTCGTCACAATACCCGGTACTCTTAAAGTGTGCGCCACAGCCGAAGATCGCAATAGAAACAATAAAACCCCCTATTTTCAGAGTTCAGAATCTTTCAAAGTCATCGATGTTGATTGTTGATACAACTAAAATGCTCATCACTAGTGCTTGTTGTGATAAGCAGCATGAAAGACTGGCACAGCGGTAAAATAACAACTTTAGGGGGCATCGGTCTTTGATGCCCTCTTGCGCAGGTTTCCTTGAACCTAGAAGGCAGAGACTTGGATCGTCAAAAAAAACGTTCAGTGCTGAAAATTTCATATACAGCTTCTTCTTGTCTATCTCTAGTGATTTTGGCGCAATTCGCTCTTGAAACGAGTCTCGCAGCCCAAAATTGCCAAAAAATAAAAAAAACTCTATTTTGGTGTTCAAGGTCATCGAAGGTCATTGTTCTTGGTGCAAATCAAAAGCCCGTGTATGACTTCCTATTAGAGATTAATAGTAACCTAGGCCCTATCTCACACCATTTCTGAGATACAGTGACTTATTGGCCTAAAAATCGAAAAAAAATTTTCCCACCGACCTCGCATTTAGCACCCTCGCTGGGGATGACCCCTTTCAAATTTGTGGAAAAGCTTTACGAATCGTGAAACGGAGTCTTCCAGGCAGCCGATGGTGAAGATTTGGTGATCCTAGCTTGTGCCATTTTTGACTGATCCACCAGTGTGACAGTCGACATGCAGTTTCTTGTATGTTTCTTGCAAACTGCATGTGTGTGCATGCAAAATTTGGCCGAAATCAGTTTCTAGTCACATAGTGAACGAGGCAACTAACCAACCTCAAGCACCAAGCAGGCTTAGGCGCCTAAGCCTGCTTGGTGCACACCGGCAAAACCTAAAACGTAAAATTACATAAATACAAACCTCGACACAGGTTTCGATTTCCGCAAATCGATTCATAATAGGCATTATTGCCTAAACACACAACAATACAGTAATTCACTGTTCGCAAAAATGTGCAGTTAATGAAAAAATGACAAAACAAATAATGTCAATGTCACCAAAATTAAATACCATGCAACAGCTATCAATGCATAAATTTTATTAATCACTGTGCAGCACAGTAGCCCTGACACAGTTGTTAAGGGATGAACGAAAGTTTTCAAGATCCTGTAGTACCAAAACACTCACACTAACAAGTTTGGTACACTTGATTACATCATGACTCCACCAACCAGCATGCAAATATTTGGGTTAATAAGACTGAGAAATGTAGTTAACATTCGGCAGTCTATTTTTGTGTCTATCATCATATTTACACTGCTAGAGGTTGGCTGGTAAAAACAACTTGCACACAGTCATGCCTTTACAGAAAATAGCAAAGTAACATCTGTTGAATATATATATTATATAACATCAAGTTCGACACTTGCGAAACCAATCACCTATCAGTATCTGAGTATCCACAATCACACACTAATCATCAACTGTTAATCTATTGTGGATTTGTATAAAAGCTATTCATTTAAGAATCCATACATACGTCCATGCTGCTAGATTCTAAAACATCGGACTTGTTTCCAACAAGAATAATAGGCTTTCGATAGTCATCTGGCACCACTTGACGAACCAACGGAAGCCAGTAGCTATCAACCTAAAACGTATATATCACCAATGTCAGTCACACAAATATTACAAACAAGATGTGTCCAACATGTTATGGAACCCTACCACCAGCAACTTGAAGACAATGCGGCCAGTACTTGTCATTTATCGGCGCGGTTGCTTGTTCTGTACAGCTAGTCACAAAGCAGCTAAATAAGTCCTTCTTAAGCTTGAATCTACTGCAACCCAAAAACAACATAAGATCTTCCAATCTGAATTTACACTGTGTCCAAAAAGACTACAATACACTACACCACCGCAGCATCCTGTCCTTAGCTCTAAACACATTTAAATACATTTTCACAAGCTGTGGCACTAATCGTTCTAAAAATCCATGCTACTAAAAAGTTACTACCAATTCTTAGTATTCTTAGCCAAGATCTGAACTCGGCAAATATTCTATGCAACAGTGATTACATAGCGGTAATCATACCTTTTCAACAGATGTGAAATCTTCAACAGAATATACAATACAAATAACATTAGCCTGCACAAATAACAGAATAACTTAAGTAATGCAACAAGAATCACACACAAATAACAAATTTGGTACAGTAAATATACAGGACAAAGTACACTGTAATGCATGAAAATACCACTTTAATTTATATGATAACTCTGGCAAAAGTGTGTCCACACATGTATCTTCATCAATCACTGACCGATTTTCAACTGCATATTCTCCAGGAAATTTGCAACAAAGTGATTGCAAGCAACAACCACAGGTCAGTGTAAAAAAGGGATCTCCAGTCTTATCAACTTTCACATTGCATACTTCTGATTCCGTGACATCTAGTGGCAAATATCATTACAAAGGAAACAACATCTGTTACTAAGACATCGAAACTGATAGACAAAAGTTGTTCTGTACACAGATCACTTCAGAATGGCCAATTTATGTACATGAAACAAAATGTGATCTGTCTCTTGCACACTGTAGATCTGAATGGCAAGACCTTAACAACATTATACATGTAACAATAACATAAAATAAAGCATACTTTGCTAATTTCTTCAATCAACCTGTGTTCGTCCTGCTCATCAGCTACAACGATAAACATGCAATGACAATAAAAAAACATGAAAAGTGTTAAGAAATTCAGCACTTACACAGAATCTATTTCATGACCTATTCCAGTAGTCAAATATAACCATGTAGATAACATACGTAAAGAAAACATGGCAAATCAAGTGTGACATATATCACTCAAGCAAATAATTACAAAAATATGCAAACAGAAATATATCAGTGACTCTAATGTTACTAAAGGGAAATCACACTAATAATAATGATTCAACTACTTGATTCATCAGGAATAAAAATGCCAAAATCATTTATGTCCAATTTCACATCTTTTCAGGTACTATTACTGATTAATGAAAACTAAAATTTCAGCACTCCTTGTGCTACTGTTACTCTTTCAGTTACTGTATCAGAAATGTTGCAGCAAGTAACCATGTATCTCTTTTTTGGTCTTCTGCCATATAGAAGGTTTAAGACAAACTCTTTGACAGCAGGTTTATATAAGTTGAACGAATGTCCTTTCCAACCAATTAGCAAGATGAAAAATGGAAAGAAATCTGGCTGGAACAGACCAGTTTTAAGGACGATTCCTAGCTAAGAATCATGTCACGAATGTAGTACTCACCACAGTAGTCAATGATGTGGGTTGGCACTCTCTCAGGTGTCACATCAGCTGGAATTGTGATTTCTTCCGCCCTCGCAGGAACCTGTGACATAAACACACCAAATCTCTACACAAAAATCACCCAACACACTTGAGTTCAAATTCATGAAATATCGCACCAGTATTCTGAAATTTCTCCTGAACGCTCAGCAAAGATTACGTAATTGTGTGCTGCACTGATGCTGCACTTGATAGCAGATGTTTGTAAGTGGTTAAGCTAATGTGAATAAAATATGAAGTACTCACTTCAACAGGAAATTCTTCACTCACTAATGCAAGAATCAGAGATGTCTTACCAACACCATCTACAAGCCAAACAGCAACTTATTCATTCGCTCTTCTACAAGACAACTGCAATCATGCAATCAGTCACTATAGCATGATTAATTTCAAGTGTGAATGTTTCACAAATTTCATGACATTTTTCAGCAAAAACTACTTGGTAACCATGAATACATATGGCAGCACACATGACAATAGGATATAACAACCCACGAATTGACTGACACATTCTTTCTAGAGAATCCCTACAAATATCTGCATGAACTGTATACCTGGTACTGAAAGAATGCCTGATTTTCCAAATGCCATCAAAGTTCAACATCATGTTTTGAACAAATGGGCTGTTAGACAGTGGTAAAACTCATAATATATTCAGTATATCAAGCTTTTTCCAAATAAACAACTATAAAGTAGCACATAAAAATAAAAAATTAAATTATAGCTTACGTTCACCAACGAGGAGAATGCGAACATCCTTCATCATTGTTTGAAACAATTTTGCACTTTCATGCAAACATTACATAAGGTACACCATTCTTTCTGTAACCACATTAATAACAACGATCATATTTAGCATGCACACTGTGCATGCATGGTCTGTATACAGTCACACAGTGTGCTGATCGCACATGCTTAGACAGCATACCTTTAATCAGTTTCTTCTGCAGCATTAGACAGAATTAAAAGTGCAGTTTAGCATAGGCCATTTGGCAATAATGAACCTCAGTTTAACTGAAGTGTGTGTACTAGTAATAACTTTTTGAGTCAAATGGACAGCTTTAGAAATATTGCATGCTGTTCCGGCTCTATGTAGACTAATAAACATACTAAATATTTTTGTCATCTAACATTAAGTTTTGACTAATGTCAACCTTTACAAGTTTACAATGACAAAAGATGTCCATATTCACTTTGAAAGTTAATACTGATGTGCACAGGCTCAGAATTTAACCAGAGATTCAGTGGGCAGACGGAGCGAGCTTTCAGTGTGACATCAAACGATGCGTGTGCATGGTCAATTACACCATGCTAATAACAAAGACTCATCAATAATCAATCAATCATAATCTTCATTCAATAACTGAGAATGCAACTTGCACAGTTAGTTAAAATAAGCTGAAAGTGAGAAGCAGAAATTATTACACAACGTCGCAGACGTTACAGAAGTAACAAAATGTCAAAGGGGAAAAACATCCATATTTCGCAAATTGTGAATCAATCAATACTCCAAGATCTCTGACACAATTGACCTTTTGCATACTGTGTCTACTCCAAGATCTCTGACACAATTGACCTTTTGCATACTGTGTCTACTTTCTTTAATATTAACACTGTACAATGTAGTAATATTTGATGTTAACAACATACCTTTACCATTCGTCACAGGCTATGGGTATTAAGTGGATGTGTTTGTGTGGATGCGACAACTGGTAAAAAACGGATAAAATCTGCGGATGCTAAGTGCGGATGTGTGAGTAAAAGACGGATATGCGAATAACAGTTGTCACATACATTACCAGTCATGAAAGTTGAGTTCTTCAATCATTCTCAATAATTATATTAGGTAATGTTTCACTCAGTAATTGACTGCTCAGTGAATGCTTTATAGGCAGCAGTCATTTGAAGTCTGTCGCTGTGTATTTCTTCACAGTTGACACTCTCCATAGGCCTAGACAGTCACTAGCCTAATTCTTGGCTGTGAATTCGTCTAGGCATTTACTCGGAAAACAGTGGTCTGCTTTGTCACTTGATGATGACAACGCACAAGACAACATACAACAACAATGACGCGCAAGAACGCACAACGAAGCGCAACGACGACGTGAGACGTTGATGTAAGACGACAACGCAATTCGTGACAACGACACGCATAGACGATACACGAGGATGTTTCGTGACGACGAGGCAGCACGTCGACGTAACTACGATGATGATGACACACAACAACATACAACAATGCACGATGACGACGTACAGTGACATCACGCGACGATGAACGACAACGAATGACAACAATGATGACAACTAAGTGCTGCAGGAAGTTACTATTGTAAACCCAGATTTGCCAACTTACTTATTTTGCCAACTTACGAGTTTAACTTGAACAATATACAAAGTGCGGTGATTTTAATAACGTGCCAGTCACAAAGCATTCCGCCCAAACGGTGGCGCCGAAAAGGTGGCACAGAAACGGCGGCGCCCAAATTAATACACCGCTTATTGGTCCAGAGGCATGGCTAAGTATGATGGGTAGAAGATGGATGTCCTCCGCATCAAGATTCCGTCTTTTACCCATTGCCACATCCACAGATCCGCGTTTTACCATCGTCCTTCATCACACTATTTCTTAACTCTGTCAATAACCCTTTGCAAACATTGTAAATCTTCCACATTAGTTATATTTCTATAGATTTTTGCATCATTTGCATACAGATAAATTCTAGATTCTGTATTTGGAGTTACACTCGGTAACTCAGATCAGCTCAGCGATCAGCGGATTCAATCGACCCTTGTTTAGTTATTCACTGGCTTTGTTGGGCGTTTTTACAAATCTGATCTATCGCCGCCGCCGCAGCCATATGCATTTAATTGGCAACCTAGCAACCAGATTCATCATGGCGCGTCAGCCGAATTTGACCGCTGTTTGGGACGGCGGCGCGGCATAGGGGGTAACTTAGCATAGAACCAACTATTTGACTGTCATTAGCAAATATGAGATCTAGATCTAAATATGAACCTACGTCTCGATAACGCTAACGTCCTAAACACATACGACACGACGAAAACTATATTATACAAACAAAAACGCGCATTTACAAACATAACAAATGCTACCGCTTTAAATATTCTAAGGTGGTTACCATTAGTTTTAAATTTTTTTTGTTTCCTAAAATAGAAAAACCCAACTCTCTTGCACTATGTTTGTTCGCAGACTTGCAGTTCAGTTTAGGATTTTGTTTCTTTTTTAAATTAGATACTTTGCTTGCCGACTTATACTTGATCCCCGTCCTATTTATAGCTCGTTGCTTGATCCATATTTCATACCCAGGTTGCAGATCCAAAACTGGAAAATTGGTTCGAAAAACCTAGATTTTTTAAGCGTTTGAAAAAACCTAAAAGACCACTGAAAAGTCCATTTATTTTTTATTTTTCAAATTTGTTTCGGTTGTTGTAAAATTTATTACATAATATTGTATTTTATTCTATATTTTCATCGAAAAATTTTTAGTTATGACGTCAATCACGTCATTGCCCGGTATGATCGTTCAATCATGAAAAGTGTAATAATGAGATATTTTTCTTGGGTCGTTATTTGGTGCATGGTGTTTCATACCTGTTTCATACCTGTGTGCTGCTCCAGTTAAACTCCTCAAACATTAGTGTAACAATCGCATCAATCAGAAGCAGCAGTAGGGTTAAGCGGACCACGAATCCGTAAAGAAACCCATCTTTGCTTAGCGTAGTTGATCTAGATGGCTCTTGAACATATTCAGTGAGGTTGAGTCCACAGCCTCTTGAGACAGACTGTTCCAGCGATTCAGCACACGAGATGAAAAGAAATGCAGCCTAATATCAGTGTTACTATGTGCCTTTGCCAGTTTCCAAGTATGACCTCGAGTTTTGTATGCAGCCAGTTTGAAGAACGATGACAATGAAACACCGGACAATCCTTGAGCCATCTTAAACAGCTCCACCAATTCAGCCCGTTGTCGCCTTTCCTCCAAAGACCACAACTTCAGAACCGCCAATCTCTGATAATAATCGAGAGGTCTCAAATCAACAAATAGTCGAGTGAAACGTCTTTGAACTTTTTCCAGCAGTACCTTGTCCTTCGAGTAATGCGGGTTCCATACAACAATCCCTGATAACATGGGTATATGTACCCCATGTTGGTGTAATCTGTCCCATATAGCCATATGTCTCCCATATGGACACCCATATTGAAAATCTGTCCGTCGACTGCAGCAATACACCCATGTTCAGACCACATA
>Ga0209671_1001430_pt1 | contig 19916 bp, 7 predicted proteins | sample WorMetHERISLAND2_2_FD_187401 | JGI IMG/M metagenome (GOLD analysis project Ga0209671, IMG submission 187401) | Marine gutless worms symbiont microbial communities from Max Planck institute for Marine Microbiology, Germany - Olavius geniculatus... | ecosystem: Host-associated > Annelida >...
TGCTTACCCACTCCAATTTGACACTGCATGTTGTGCATTTGAATTTGGACCAAGTGACTTTGCTATGAGGGAAATTTCAACCCTACCCTAAATTTTTCCCCTAATTGGACTTACAGCACAGGATGGACTCAAAGCGGTCGCTGCCCCAAATTTCTAGTTACTGCTACTGCAACTGAATCAGGTCAGTGAATGATAAACAAGCAAGAAGATGAGACACAGACTATGTCGATCATGGTGATGTCTCCGTAGGCGTAGACAATGGCGTTCGGTGGAGTAGACACTGGCAGTATGTAGGAGTATGAGGCCGAGATTGTCACTGGCAGCATGAGATACAGAGGATTCAAATTTACCACATTGGCCTGAAACAACATTTCACCATCACAAAGTGCTCAGCATAATTTGCTGATACATTCCAAGTTATAAGTACAGGCAAATGAAAAAAGTGTTCCTTACCATATGTCAGGGCTCCCATACGGCAGGTGACGCTCCGTAGCTGAGAGATGGGCGTCCCAATAAGGGGGGCTATATCACCACCTTTAACCTTTAACCTTTCATTTCTAGTGACATTTTGCAGCACTAGTTCCCCGACCATGTCCTTAACACAGTAGACAAGTTATTATTATTCTTGCTGTCATCGTCGTTATTATGAAAGCAAATACGTATTTGTCTGTGTATAAAATATATCAAAATTATGAACAAATGTCAACAACGTTTCGAAAACATAATGCTGATGTGCTCAAGGCATTTTTCAACGTCTTGGATTCTGTATCATCCTCCAGTGTTTTCTGTCATTAGCAGCAGAGACAGGAATCGAACCGAAACCGAACCGAACCAAACGGAACGAACTGAAATTGTTTGACTAACCGAACCAAACTGAACCCGAACTTTGCACCATGGGCTCGGTCCAGAGTTTGGTCCCTACAGTCGAGCATAGTATTTGCGCTGACAATTAAATTACTTTATTCGTCTTATATGTCACTACTACTAATACATCCAATGCTGCCTCTCAGCAGTACCACCACCACTACTACAGGCACAGAAACTGGCCAAAAAGTTGTCAAAAATGGTCGCACTTAATATGTCATATGCCGGCCGATGCAAGCAGCTCCTTTGAACATTGATGTCGAAATGTGAGACACCCATCTTGATGTTCTCAACAATAATAATCCTCATGTTACAAATTAGTCTTCAGTCAGTCACTCAGTTGGCTACCGTATTGTACAATGACATCGCAAGTTAAAAAAGTATAGGTGGGCCAGGAAGCGGAAATTTTTCGACAGATGATGCAAATTTGCGACAGAATTCTGCCACACAGGTGCAAATTTGCAAGAGAGGAGATTATGGGTGCTTAAAATTTCAATTTTGCAAATACATTTACGGAAAAGGGAGGTTTCAGACAGGAATTTTGCACTTTTGGGGGGAAAAATTTTTTAGACAAGAAGACTGACCGTACCAAACCAAACTTCAAAAGTAACCGAACTGAACAGAACCCTAACTTAAATTTGTGGGTTCGATTCTCATCTCTGATTAGCAGACAGCCTAGTACAAACATACGTATTGCACTGCCTCTAAGGAATGATGCAACGAAATGCAACTTCTAGGGGTAAACCCCGGCAATTTTAGGAAGAATATAAAATTTTATATATTAGTGATCATTTTAGCAACTTTTTTTCAATTCAGATACAACAACAGTCCTTGTCTTAGCAAAAGGATGCTCTGTACCAAATGCTCTCAGGTTCTGTTATTATATAACTAAAGCTGGCAACAATTAAAAATTTATGTTGACTTAACAACAAATTAATAATGATTAATTAATCATTGATTTCAATTAAGAACTAAACCAAAATCCCTGTCCAAGATCACGTATTACAAATGCAGTAACAACCAACCACTAAGCATTTTCACTCAATCTTGTAGCAGCCGAAAATGTTCAGGTTCTTGAGACATTTTAGTGCGCATAAACATAAATAATGGTCTCTAAAATGCTTTCTGAGTATTACGACTAATCACAAATTCAGCAATTAAATTCCTTAGTGATTACATTTTTGAAAATTATTAATCGGGTGACTACTAATCGCTCATTTCCACAGCACAGTACTGTCATTATTAACATATCAGTGGACTTACCAGTTCCGCGCACACTGTTTCGCTGCTGTGTGAGTGTGCAAGTTTCCCGGTGCCTTAAACACTTTTTATCATACTGTAAAAAATTATTCAGATACTTTTCAGCGGAGTCTCACCACTTCCGCAGTGATTGGGAGCAGAATGGTGGTTGTAGCGACATTGCTGGTGAATGTCGTGAAGAGTGTTCCAATAGAGACCATAATGAGTACAACTGCAGGCCCGGGCACCGATTTAAGAACTACCAGAGATTCACCGAGCACTTTCGACAATCCAGATCCCTGCATTAGCATCAACATCATTCAGATGACTGAAAAACCTACTTATTAAAAAACCCAAATGAGATGGCACTTATTGAAGTTTTTGGATTGAACCAAGATTTTCACAAGGCCCAACATGACTGGTATTGGGGTTTACATGCATTCGAGTTATTAGACTGAGCACTGCTCAACCCACATCAAGTAAATATACAAAAACTTGCAAATTAATAAATTTTGAATTTTAAAACAAGAAAGTAAAAGCTGATTAAGTTTCAGATAAGATTTTATGCGGAGCTCCCACAGCAGGGTCTGGAGCAGAGCCCCAGCAAAAATAACATTTAATGCACTTAGGTCCGGTTTTTCCATCGCCAATCAAATCAAATTTGATCTCCGATTTACTGATCTCTGATCAACTTGACGTTCAGAACTGATCGTTGATCAATTGTGCTTCGTTTTTCCATGCGTTTTCGATCTCCAATTAACCCTAATGAAATCAAACCAAGACCAGTTTCACTAACTTTTGCTGCAAATAGCTGTTCTGTCAATATCTACCAAATTTGAAAATCACGAAAAAATTCTGCCAAAACTGTACTTGCTACAGTTGGCCCTGGGAAATGTCGGATTTGCCAAAACGAGGTGTGTTCCCGGCTTTGGCAGATCTGACATTTCCAGGGCAAACTGCAGTCAGGAACACACCCCGGTAGTGTCAGTAACCACAAGTAGTACCTGGCAGGCATCAGCCAGTGCAAATCCACCTCCGAGCAACAGAATGACACTCCACGGCATGCGCCTGTTGACAGTCGGCCAGTCAAGCAGTGAAGGAGCTGGGCCAACCGGCCTGCTTGTATCTACACGTACATACACGTGACAACTACCAAAGTAATTCAATAAAAGACAGAATCGTCAGGTCCTAATTTGTATTTGCCAGGTGTCAGCAGCAATTTGCAACTGCATGTTTTGGCTCAGGTTTGATCTCAAAGGTTACCTTTCTATCGGATCAGAAACCCTCTTCTGACACAACGTGTCATAGGACTGCACAAGCTTACCAGCCAAACAGCATATACACTGTGTCTCAAAAAACATCCCCGACATTTTTGACCGTAACGTGAAAACCAATTATCAGATTTTGATAATGTTTGGTAAGAATATTCCTCACATAACTTGCCATCAAATTACTATTTAGTTTCCCACCTCATCCAATGTATGCTTCTGCACTACCTAGGGAAAGCAGATCAAGCAAAATATGTGTTGAAATAAACAAAAAACCTGAAAAAACATCCCCGACATTATCGTCCATAACTTGAAGAAAGATTAGCAGATTTTAATAATTTTTGGCAAAAATATTTCTGACACAACTGGCTATTAAATAAGTGCTTTGTTTTCCACTTCACCTAACGTCCACTTTTGCACTACCTGAGGAAAGCACACCAAGCATAATATGTGTTAAAATGAATGAAAAACATCGATAAATTCCATCTATCCTAATCTGTGGGCCCCAACAGCTGGTCTATTACAAGGTTTGACTGTCATGCAGCAGTGTGTCTAACAGATGAAGTTTAGGAATGTTTGTGAAGTCAAGAAGTGACTGGTACAGCCTGGATTGGTCTGGAGCAGAACATTATCGACACTGCTGTCAATGAATGGAGAAAGTGTCTCCTTGCATGTGTTCGCATAGTGGGCCAGCACTTCAAGCAATTTTACTGAAAGCAGTTGAAAAAAAAACAACTGGATGAACTGTCAGCCACAGCGTCAGAAATGTGAACAAAATATATTATGATGCGTTATGTTAATTGAGCAGTCATATCGCATTAGATAAAAAAGTGATATTTCGCTGGTTGTGTTTTCCCCAGGCAGTGCAGAAACAAATGTTGGGTGAGGTGGGAAACTAAATAGTCATTTGATGGCAATTTTTGTCAGGAATATTTGTACCAAAAATTATTAAAATCTGATAATTGGTTTTCATGTTACAGTCAAAAATGTTGGGGACGTTTTTTTGGGGCAGTGTAAATCTAACATAATAGTTTAAGCAGGGCACACGAATGTAATAGACAACAGATAAACAGATAAACAACAGACAACAATATGAAGCTATAGGCAAAATCACTACCACTAAAGAGCTTTTGCTTCAGAAGTGATTTCACTAATAAAACTCCTCCAGTATTTCCTTCGTCAAGGACCTGAACCAGAGACTAACAGACGTTTCGAGATTCAAACGTGAAACCATGTAAATCTTATCCAGCAAGCTCCTCTGGAAGTCCAGCACTACAGTCTGGTAGTCTTCAAAGGCATCTTCTCCATTCCTACAAAAATGCACTAGTGCCACTCCATCTAACTATGCTTTTAACTTATGCCTTGAACCCTTGCGACCTTTAACATCCCCGAAATCTTTTTTCTTCAAGATCAGGTATGCCCATCTGACCAACAGGCACCAGCCAAATGACATCGTCCGGTTCAATATCGCACAAGCGCCAGGTAGCTACTGAATTTTAAACCGAGCCAACCAGCTTAAGCCACAAAGCCATCTGTATCAATCTGTATCAATTTGTACATGCACTAATGCCATTCACAGTGATTTACTGATATCACTCACGCAGGAAGCTAATACTCATTTTGCCATGCGGCAAAAGGTAACATATGGAGTGGACTTCGTTAGATGGCTAGATACAGAGATAATTAACCTATCAACAATCAGTTGCGTATCTAAGAACTAGCTGGGTCCAGAGCAGAGCAGTATCATTTGAAATTGTAGCAGCTACTGTATTGTGAGGTGGCAGGCTATTTCCATACAAGAAACCATGCAGCAGAAAGGCTTCCGTTTTCCCTTGCAACTTATAACTGTTTGTGTGCACTTTTTATGATGGACGCCTTGACGGCTTCGTGGGCTTACCTTTGTTGCATGTTTTGAAGCAGAGAAAGTTTGGTGGCTGCGAAGGCAGCATGAAGAGGATGGCACACATCGTGATGGCAATGCTTGAATCAGTAATGAATGGGCTACACACAAACACACATACAGGGTGGACCAATAAAAAACATGCCACTTTACTTTTGTTTATACCTTGGCGTGTCTCGTGAGCATTAGCTCAAATTTCTTGTTTTTTTCAACTGTACCAAAATGTTTGTAATCGTTATACATTCCTATTTTATTTATATTTCACAAGGAAATGTAAAGACACATTTACGGTGTGGTGGGAAATATAATAATCACATTATTGCAAATTGTCCGCAGAGTGTGGCAGTGAAAGAATTTTGAAAATCGGTCAATAATTGGCGAAAATATGGACAAAAGAAAAGTGCCACGTTTTTTATTGGCCCACCCTGTATGTCAAACAAAAATATTGCCTCACAAATTGCCAGGCAATATAATGAGTACGGTAAGCCATCCTAGCTAAAGCTGGGCTTCTTGTTTAGTATGTAACTGCTCAGGTGTCAACACTGATTTGCCGATAACTGCAGGTCCTGATAACGATTTTCTTTTTCGCTGATGTGCCAAATACCATAACAACACGGAATTCAGATGCTGAATCTGATTACAACGTAAGAATAACCAAAGACACAAGTTCCATTTATTTTCCTAAATCAAATGCAGTTATGTTCCTCTTCTCTGTGGTTTGAACCAATCAACTGCTACACCGCAGACCTAGCCAACAAATGCATTCCCAACAGGTGACAGCAGTGAGTAAGTAAGTAAACAAGACACAAAGACAAAGTGGTGGATACTGACGCATCATCGCGCTTTTCCAGAAAAAGGTATATCCAGCCGTCGAAGACACCAGGCTTCTTGGTCAGCCATGTCAGTGCAAGCACAAGGAACGATATTGCGACCATCCACTCAGCAAATCTACAATTCATCATCATCATCGTCATCATCATGCAGCAGCAAAATCAAAAGAAAAAGTTTTCACATAGATAGCCAGGTCCACTGGGTGGGAGCGCTTTTCCCTTTTTAAACCCAATTAAGCCAATACACAGCCCAAGTCGGCCGATGATGGGCTCTATTAACTAGGGCTGTACCGAATAGCAGATTTTACTATTCGGCCGAATACGAATAAAGAGCGAATAGCTGACGCAAGTTCAAACACGTTGCACAATGTCCTGGTTTCATCGTGGTGCAGAGAAAAATTTCCAAATCAGACATTTTCAAACATTTCCTAACCAGATATTTTGTAATTTGTATCCATGTTAAATGAATGATACTAACAAAGATTACTGACACTAACGAAACATGACGGTGATCCACAACAGACTCCCGACAGTGAGCAAACAAAATGGTTAAGGAAATGCTATAAAGCATCACGTGTAGATGTTACGCTGCTGAGACAGCAACTGTCTAAGGCTAAATGCAGGAACGACGAGTGGCGACCTATTGCTTATTATTCATATTCAGCCTGTTTTCAGCATTACCATTCGGCTGAATATGTATACACTATTCGGCCTACTATTCGGATCGAATAGAATACGAACAGAATATTCGTACAGCCCTGCTATTAACAGCCAGTGCTTTTAACTGAATGGGTCAGCATGCCACCAGTTCTGGTATAATGGCCCACTTTTGTGTGAAATTCGCCATTTCTTCCTTAGCGATGGCTGTATCAGCATCTATTGCTAGTAACCATCGCCATACATTTGTCTGATTTTGTCACGGCAACCACTAGCCTGGCAGTGAGAAATTTACCAGCCGAAAAATCCAGTTTTACGAACAAATGAAGTCAGGTCAAATAATTTAGGCCCCTGTACAGATCTGCCCATATTAAAATGTCAGAAAGAAGTGTGGTATTTATTACGTCATCTTTCCCAGCTTGACATATTCCCGGCGAATCACGGCATTGGCAGACTTGTCCTCTTCGCCTTCAGCCGGCTTGGCTTCCGTCTTCTTTCCACATGTGAACAATTCTCTGCACATATGCACATGTCACACATCATCATCATCATTCAATGCCTGTTACCCACAGCAACCCGTGTTATTTTCAAACCTGAAAACCAGAGTTATTAGCTGCTTGTAACCCCAGGTTTTTGGGTTTGAATTTTGACTTACAATGTGCAAATGAGCATCAAGTACTAATTCGAAATAACAGCGATGCACGAAATATATCTCAGAAGATCTTACATCATTAGCAACAGGGCCGTAGCAGCCAGTCCAACTGCCAGACCAACATTCGGACAAATGGCCTACATAAATTTTTCTATAAACGTATTTTATTGAAGCGAAATATTGGCGCTATTTTTTGTGAGAATTTGTCCTTATGGTGCAAAATAGTCTTCAGCTTCAAGAGAGCTTCGTTCCGAGACTTCCCACGAGGGCGCTGGGAGACTTAGCATCCAGACCCCAATGTAGGGCCTTGTAGGCTCAAGCTCCTGCACTTGCCATTAGTGCTGGGCCAATCCAAAGTTCCAAACCATGCAGCTACGGGCCTGTACAACATTTGCAATTTTGCATTACGATGGACAGATTGCCTTAAACGTTTGCCCAACTACCCATCCATCCACTTCTATCCCCCACCCCTGATTTGCAGCAAACACAAATACACGACTCCCAATCCCAAAACCAAAACCTGGGTTTGACCTTTCCCAAACCCTAAAACATGGGTTTACAAAAGGAACCAAAATTTGGAAACCCTATATGTCTAACTACCTACAGAGAGGGATCTGCTTTGCACACGACATGAAGTACACATGCAAAGTATGACAGTACCCAGTATTTTGACTTTACGTTAGCAATCCCCAGAGGTCCCTTGGTAACACAGCCTAAAAAGTAGATCAGCCATTGTCAACAGTGCCTACTCACAACTATGTGACCCTAGGGAACTGTGCTCAAATCTGGTTTGAAGGCTCTGAGCCAATAACTCAGTTGTATGGCCGGCAGGCCACACCTCTCCCCTCCCTATTCCACTCCAGCAGTTAGGCCAATACCAAATTACACTGACACAGACAGCACAAACAAAAGTGGATCTGGAAAAGTATCTGATTATTAATATTGCACAATGAAAAAGTGTTGCTTGGTGGCGTAATGGCAGCGTGTCGAACTGGTGACCCAGAAATCCCCCGGTTCAATTCCAGCCTAGTGCACTGCCAGTTGGGCAAGTTGTTCACCAAGCAGTATAATTTGGTACTGGAATTACTGCTGGGAAGGTAACGGCAGTATATGGGAGAGATCTGGCTTACCACCCAAGTAAATGATCTGCGGCTCACTGCCGGCTCAGGGCCTTGAAACGGAGATGATCACCGCTTTACAGACACAGAGCTGTGAGAGTGCTGTTGACTACGAGAGTTTTACCTTTTACCTACGTACAATGAAAGAAGTCATTTAAGGCACCAAAAAATTTATACACACAGCAATGGACAGACAAGCTGACAGATGTCCAGCGTCTTAATTCTGGACAGACAGATCATCATCACAAAAGCAGCTGGATTTAACAAACTATTGTACACTAGTCCACAGATTTGTAACAGAAAAAAACAAAAATTCACAACATACAGTGGAAATTTGACTTCTGACAGAAATAATTTTGCACAAAAATTTTTAACAGGAAAATTTATCAACAACATACATAACAGTAACAACAGTGATGTAACAGTACTTAGAGCATTACCTGGGTCCAATGAAGAGGAAGACCAGTGACAGCCAGCAAAGTATCAGATTGATCGCCATGATCGGAGCGCACGAGAACATGAATGTAGTAAAGTTAAGCGGATTGTCTGTGCCATAAATTCTAAACATGCCACAGTGAAAAATACCATTATGCACAGTTTTTGTTAAACAGATCTTAAGTCAGGAAGCTTATACCCCACAATCCAACATCAAATTATTATTTTTACAAGCAAAAGCATCCTTTGCAAAATCCGCACTTCCAAATTTAAAATTACACAAGATTCTGAACAAAATGAAATATTGGATGCTATAGTTTTTGATGCAGTACAGCTATGTTGTAGGCATCAATGATACAAGTTGTCATCTGTCCGTCTGTATGTAACGGATGTACCCTCGCTAACGGGTAGGCCCTAATAGAAAACTTTTTGCATGAATAATTAGCTCAATGTTCAGACTCTCAGTGTACAAAATTTGGGGGATGAAGTGCAACAAAAACATTTTCAAATTTTGGGCTGAATGGAGGGAGTAGAAAAATGTGCATTGTCGATGGAAAACTGGCCATAACTCGGAAACGGTGAGCATAGGGTCAAGGTTACTATTAATCAGTAATAGAAGGTGGCACACAACCTTTCAGATAAGATGAAAATCATCGATCTTAGATGATCTTAAAGGTCAGCACCGCAACAGGAACTGTATCAAGGCTAGCGATAGCTGGGCTTACTACGCTCTATAAAACATAACTGTTCACTAATGATGGGGTTTCAACTTTTAGAGCACTCTTTACATGAACTCAAATGGAGCCAATGTAGTTTGGCCTTAAATGATTAGTATACTATATCTAAGTTCACTTACCGGGTATTTTTACAAGGCGTCAGCAATAGAGCAAAGTATGCACATCGCAGATGTCCTGTATTAAGTCATTTTCGCTAGTTCTAACAGGTTCCGCTACCCAGCGTTTCAAGCGTTAGTCTATAAGAACTTCAACCAAATAACCGCAGAAACTGGCTGACATACTAATTACATCATAAATAATCGGGGTTGTGCATTGATCAGTGAAACACGCATGCTTCATGGACATCGACCAGTTTCGAAAACAATTAGCCTCAATCACAGTAGTAAAAAATGGTCATGTTGAACACACTATATTACAGCATTCATAATGACCACCCTTCACAGCAGTATTGAAATTAATTGTTTCATATAGAAACTGATTGTTCAAACTATGCAAAGCACGTGATGTTGACCTAGCGCAAAGACACCTAGTGTAAACAGAAGCAGTCGGTAGTAGGGCCAGAACTTACTGGTCCAGTTGTCCTTTGAGGACGATGTTCGGTCCACATCCAATCAGAGTTCCGACACCGCCGACATTAGCGGCAAAGGCAACGCAGATCTTGAGAGCGCATGCGAACTGAGTGAACACTTTGTCCTCCTTGGCCCACTGTTCCTCCAGCTGGGCTTGATTCACCAGTGACTTCAATGGCTGCTTCTCCGCATCCACCCTACATACACATTCACTCACTCATACATTTGAATCATTTCAACAGCAGGATTAAAGCCTACAAGCAATAACAGAGAAATAAGGGGTAGCGTTGGTTGAAAAAGTAGGTGGGGTAGAAAGTTGTAATTTTCCAACAGGCACTGCAAATTTCTAAAAGACAAGATTATGTGTCTCAGTGCCAAATTTTGCATTTATAGATAAAAAAATATAACAAGAAAATTTTCTGACAAAATGAAAGGCAGCAATTGCCACCCTTCGGCCATAACGTCACTGACAGAAATACAATGTAAAACAATAACTAGAAATTTGGGGCAAAGCCCAACGTGAGTCCGCCTGGCGCCCTAAGTCCGATTAAGGGAAATTAGGGGGGAGGGGTAAAAAAGGGGGGGAGAATTTCCCCGGCATCAAAGTCACGTGGCCCAAACTCAAATGCACTGGCATATGCCGAACGCACATTGTTGACTTAGGGTAGGACAACATTAGCGCTTATAACTTGGTTCGTTATGGACGGAATTTCACAAATTTTTTTGGTTCAACGCAGAAAGGATTGCTCTCGTTAACGCCGTTTAGATTATGTCGTTATCTTCATCGGTTCCAGAGATATTTGCACTCAAACTCGAAAGTTGTCGTAAATCGAACCGATTTTTGAACGTTTTTTGCCCTCCCAAATTTTAAGGGGGCCGGTGCCTCCAAAATTTGTGCTTGCGTTAACACCCCAATATAGAGACACATCAAGTGCCAAAGTTTCGTCGGGCTACACCCCCTAACTCCGAAGTTATAAGCGCTAATTTATTACATTTTGAGCCAATTTTTGACCCCCCTTTGAAAAAAAGTTGTAAGGGGGGGCCCCGTTCCCGGTGGGGGGTGCGCTAGTAAGACTTGGTCATTCTCTAGCGCGTGTAAAAATTTGGGGGCGCAGCACCCCCTAGGGGCCGAAATATGGTCTTCCGAAAAATGCGACTTAGGGTAGGTCAACATTAACGCTTATAACTTGGTTCGTAGTGGACGGAATTTTACAAAATTTTTTTTGTTCAACGCCGAAAGGATCGCTCTCGTTAACGCCGTTTAGATTATGTCGTTATCTTCATCGTTTCCAGAGATATTTGCAGTCAAACTCAAAAGTTGTCGTAAAACGTACTAAATTTTGGACGTTTTTTGCCCTCCCAAATTTTAAGGGGGGGGGGGGTGCCCCCAAATTTCGTACTTGCGTTAACACCCCAACCTAGAGCCATGTCAAGTGCCAAAGTTTCGTCGGGCTACACCCCCTAACTCCAAAGTTATAAGCGCTAATTTATTGCATTTTAAGCCAATTTTTGACCCCCCTTTGAAAAAAGTTGTAAGGGGGCCGCCGTCCCCAGTGGGGGGTGCGCTAGTAAGAGTTGATCATTCTCTAGCGCGTGTAAAAATTTGGGGGTGCAGCACCCCCTAGGGGCCGAAATATGTTCTTCCGAAAAATGCGCTTTAGGTGGGTACGATTTCACATCGAGATCTCCAAGGTCACTGGACCAAACTTCACCGGACTTGTTTCGCCTAACGCAGGAGGAATCGCGGTAGACGGAATAAAAATCCGATTTTGAATATCTTCATCCGTTTCGGAGATATTCGCCGCCGAACTTCGAAGTGGTCCGAAATCGGGCCAAATTTTGCATGTTTTTCGCCCCCAAAATTTTCTTGGGGTGCGCCCCCAAAAATTTTGGACTGGGATTATAAAATTCGGCCTAGTACTGACCATCGTGCAAAATTTCAAGCCGGTCGGCCCACGCATCTCGGAGATCTCATGCTCGGAAAAAAAGAATAAAAAAAACATCATGCGTAAAACATAAGTCCGCTCCGCAAGCTATCGCTTTCCGGCGGACTAATAAGAACACAGCACCAATGCTTAATCACTAGCAGCAAAGGGCAATAGTCCGAACAGTGCGAAGGTTAGGAATAGGGTCAGGTTAGGGATAAGGATTAACTGCACCTATAGCAGAACCTGACCTGATCAAATTGTGACTAGTGCCCCAATGCACCAGTGACCAGTCACCCACACACAGCTAATAACTAGTCAATATAGGGCAGCAGGCAGCAGGTAATAACTAGCTGGCTCAGTATGCAGCAAACCACGCTCTGTAAGCTGTTAATTAGCAGACAATTACATGATATGCGCATGTAGTAGCTCAATTCAGATGCCATGTGCATGTGTTGCTAGTCAATCTGACGTACAATCTTTATAAACTACCATTCATATCTAGGTAGGGGTTGTCGCTTTGGCACGGTTTGGTTTACTGAATGAATGTAATGCAGAAACGTGCCAAACAGCTGACCGCCCACTCTTTTGGAGCTGTATTAAAGCTCAGTTCGGTATGCAGAAACGAAGTTTGCCCAACTCTTTCCACCTGCCTCTTCTTCCGTTCTCCCTTGCTTCTATAATTTCCTTGTCAACCCCTTTCCTTCTGGGTAAAGCTCTAAACATGCCATGCTCCAGGATTATAAGCCAAGAAACTTAATTTGGGTAGAGGGGGAGAGAGAATTTTAGCACACCACTTGATGCATCTTGCAGAGATAAATCCGTGTCTGCCAAAGCTTCCACAATTGTGACGTTTTTTCATCCATGATGTCCATGATGGGCATGATCTATTCCGTAGGCTCTGATAGGTAACCAGGTACAGTGTAAGATCACCATAGCAACCAGGTGATAAAAGCCAATGCTCAGGCATCTGTTTTCCCACCACTACTCGCTTGCGCAGTTATTCTGCTTCCCGTGTCCTCTTGCCAGCCGTGTCTGGTTCAAGGTTAATTGCTGTCATAAATCTCACACGCATTCCACTGTCTTCAAGTTACGCCTCATATGTTCTATCAGACAGCCAGCAGAACGTTTATAACCAGTTGTACACACGCTTCTGTCAGGCACGGCACGCTTACAAACAAGAAATTTGAGCTAATGCTCACGAGATGCGCGAAAGCCTATAGCAGTTCCAGTTCAGTAGTTTAGCTGAAAATTGGGGTGTTTATGCTAAGTTAATATACAAATACTAAATTCTGTATGTGGATCGCATAACGATAGTTCCGTATGTGGCGCCACCTTGTGAATGATATAGACTTGTGTTGCAGCTCGAAATCGCCAAAAAAATCTATAAAACCCCCTATTTTGGCGTTCAAGGTCATTCAAGGTCATTCAATTAGGCGCCAATCGAGAGCCAGTGTACGACTTCCTATTAGTGATTAATAGTTAACCCAGGCCCTATCTCGTATCGTTACTGAGATGCGGCGACTAATTGGCCAAAAATCGCAAATTTTGCCCACCCCCTCTCATTTAGCGCCCTCGTTCGGGGTGACCTCCTTCAAATTTATGGAAAAGCTTTACGGTTCCTGAAACTAAAGTCTTCCAGGCAGCCGATGGCGAAGATTTGGTGATTCTAGCTGGCACCGTTTTTGACTGATCCACCCGTGTGACGGACTGACAGACAGACAGACGGACGGACAGAATTGCGATGGCTAAAACGCGCTGAAAGCAGTAGCTGCTTTTGCGCGTAAAAACTACACGGTGGCTCAAAAACGAGCATATAGCGAAGATGTTTATTGTTTAGGCCTCCGCATGCTGGAACTCTGGCCTTCGATCTTTTCAAAAGTTACAAAAAATAAAAGATGTGTATAGCTCTTCATCATCACCCTACTCAAGAGATACGGAGCATCACCTGCCATATGGGATAACACGATGTTACCTGCTACACGCACACAGGAGAAAGTGCATCACCTTAACACCAGCCAGACAGGCCGGCCGGCATTCAACTAACTTACCCCAGAAGGATGAAGAGCTGAGTTTTAGGGTCTAATGAAACTATCATATACCATAACCTACTTTGTCTTCTAGTCTTTCACCACACCGTGTCTACGGCGTTACGGCTAGCCAAAATTCACACTCACCAAGCAATGCCCCCGGGAAACTTTTCAAATAACTGCGTTAAAATCGCGCATGTTTGTGCATTTACAAGCTACAGCGGTCTCATCAGTATTCTGCAGATACTGATTTATATTTTTAGAATTTTACTGTGGTTTGTTTCTCTTTGCGGAACGACATGTCCTGTCAGTACTCCTGAGCAGCCAACAACTCGTTCTCCGCGACACAGAAAACGGGGTCTCAGTGAAGTAAATGAAGAAAAACGTGAATGTATATATCGCATATCGTTAAATTAACCCCTAATGCACTCGCCGGCCGTGGAAACGTATGCGTAAAAAGCTAGACGGCGGTGACGCAGTTTTGCTGCGTCGCCGTGTAGGGAGACGCGGCCGCGGCGCCAGAGAAAAGGACGAAGGTAGCTGCTGCTGCTGCTGCTATCGATAATGCCTCTGCCGGGAAGACAGAAATAGCGCCACGAGGCGCAGGGTGGCCAGGTGAAACGCTCGGCACCGTAAATCAATAGTAAGCAGCCAGCCAGCCAACACAGACCACGTGCTAGCAGCAGCAGCAGCAGAGATGGCCGGCCGGTGTCACATTAAAACGTCTCCCCGGGAAAAATCCGCCCGGGGAGCGATAATCATGGATTTGATATGTATCCCCCTTATTAAAATATCGCCGGCACCATAAAAAGTCTCCGCATTATAGGATCGCCCCCCCCTCAGAAAAGTCTCCCGCCGGCCGACAATCTACCGGTAAAAATCCGTCCCGCTCTGGCGGCCGCTGGGCGGGGCGGATTTTTACCGGTAACTTGTCGGCCGGGAGGAGACTTTTCTGAAGGGCGATCCTATAATGGAACACCGACCGGCCGGCCAGGGGGTGTGTCCGTCCGCCTGTCAGTCAGCGTGTTTTCCTGGAGGTCGTTTCAATGTCACACAGCCGGCACCACGTGCTACAACGTCACGTAGGCACCGGTTACCTAGCTCCAGCCCTACCCCTCTCTTCTCCGAGCCTACGTCTGTCCGTCTGACGTCAATACTCAATACTAGCTCTTAGCACGCACAGCACCGTCTGACCCGCTGCCCGCCTTCTGCCGCTGTTACACAATAAGCTTACACACTGTGCCAGTGGCACAGCCAGTCAATGCACCGGCAGAAGAAACACACGCGATTTTGCTTATACCAAAGAATTATGGAACTATCGTTCCCACAGTCAACGTAACGTGGTTTCGCTCCCGAACACAAATTATGACTATTTAATTGTCAAACTAATGGTATTAAGGTGTTATATAGCTTGTTCGCATCTTTGTACAGCTTCAATGTAGTAAAAGATGGCAGAATCTAGCAAATTATTATATTAATTAATTTATCTTAGATTTATTAAGTTCGCCAAATTCTTCCTCAAATTATATTTGTTTATAAATTGTTCCTTAAATTATATTATTTGTCAAGTTCTTACAATTACTTTAAATTCTAGTCTCTTCCATAAACCTTAAACCCATCATTCGGAAAACCTTTAATTATAGGCTAGCTGTAGCACGTTTCCTAGCGAAAACTGACGTAAAGCACGTTTCAGCACAGCCGAATGGCTCGGCTGCTTTACGTCAATTTTTGGCGCTACGCGGAAACGTGCCGCGCGTAATCGTTAGTAAATCACTTTGAAGACGTCACGTAACCAGCTGCTTCGTGCAGGTCTTCCAAACTTTCTACTCTAGCCAGGATCTGATGCAGCGAGCGCTAGCAATTCAACAGATGCATGGGTGGACTGGAGGAGTCACACGTCAGTTCACAAAGGTGACAATTTCTGGCTACGCCACGATGCATACATTCACTGGGGGTCTGAGGGGAACATCTGTTGTCAGTTAAAAAGCTTAGCAGGTGTCCCCAGGCGACTAGTCATTCAGTCTGTGACGCCCATGCAGACGTGCAGACAAAGCAGATCACCGCCATCAAAGCCCTAACTCCACTTCCACTACTTGGATTTGTTGTGAATCAACAACCACAGTAAATCCACAACCAACTAGTTGTATGCAGTGATTACAATCCCGGGATCCAATATTAAGAAATTTGTAATCCCAGGATTCCATTCTTGAGACTGGGCTTGCAGAATGATGATTATTTATTACCTCTATAGTAGCCCTAGTACTAAACTTATTCTAGGCGTAAGATGCACGACAGAAAAAAATACGGTAAGCAAGCTGCTTCGGAGTGATGGTGACCGTCAAAAGTGCAACTTACAGTTCATACAAGAAATTTGAGCTAATGCTCACGAGCCGCGCGAAAGCCTATAGCAGTTCTGGTTCAGTAGTTTAGCTGAAAATTGGGGTGTTCACGATAAGTTAATATACAATTACCAAATTCTCTATCTGGATCGCATAGCGATAGTTGGGCGATGCCACCTTGTGAATGATATAGACTTGGTCGCAGCCCGAAATTGCCAAAAAATCCATAAAAAACAATATTTTGATGTTCAAGGTCATTCAAGGTTATTGATGGTGGCAATCGACAGCTAGTGTACGACTTCCTATTAGTGATTAATAGTAACCTAGGCCCTATTTCGCAACGTTACTGAGATATAGCAACAGTCAAATTGGCCATAAATGGCAAATTCTGTCCACCCCCCTCTCATTTAGCACCTTCGTTTGAGGTGACCCCCTTCGAATTTATGGAAAAGCTTTACGGTTCCTGAAACTAGAGTCTTCCAGGCAGCCGACGGTGACGATTTGGTGATCCTAGCTTGCACCGTTTTTGACTGATCCATCCGTGCGACAGACGGACAAACGGACAGACGGACGGACAGACAGAATTTTAGTAGCTGCTTTCGCACGTGAAAAGGTCTCTGACGTGCACAAAATATTTCATTAGACGCCTGGAACTGTTATTTTTTCATCTACAACAGTCGCAATTTTTTTGGTATTTACAAATCCCACAATTGTGATGCCGCCAATACAAGAATTCGTAATTGGTGAAAACAGCTGCGATCCCGAGACTACAATCCCTAGTTTTATGGTACATATCAAATTGAAGACAAGCAGCAAACAGACACGTCCAGACTTCGTACAGCTTGCTGTATGATTGACCAAGAAATCCACAAAGCAAGTGGAGCTTGAGCACAACGGAGGCTACCGCCAGTTCGAAGATTGACAGGTGCAGGCATGGGTGAATGGTGGCAGTGGGATCAGACTGCACAATGATCAGCACTCAGGAGGCATGCTACTGTACCCAACTAGACTATCGTCCAGACCACGCGCATGAATGAATAGGCCTACCGTACACATGCAATGCATCAGTACACCCGCGCTAATCTTTAGTGCCCCCACGCGAGTTAATCCGTCCCACCCATGGTCACAGTACTTGCTACAGCGCCACTAAGAAGCACTCTACACTCAGTACGATCTCAGAAGTACTACTTGCAAGCTGATCGGCGTAACGAGCTAATGGCATCGCAGCGCATTACGCGGCCATCCAGAGCGGATATGCTGCGTGTCCGCGGATCCAATAATAATTGTTCGCCGGCGCCGGATGGCCGCATAATGCGCTGCGGTACCATTAGCCCACGCCAACGCAGGAAAAAGCATTACATCCTTTGTGGGCAGAGGTAAAAGCAACAGACTCGGACTGAGATGAAGTAGTTAGCCTACCCGGCGGCGTTTCTGCCGTCGACGACGACGACGTCGACAGCATCGGCGGGTTCATCACCACTGGTCGCTCCGCCCGCCTTCTGATCCTGCCCGTTCAACGGCTTCATCTCCATACCCTCAGCACCCTCTGTATTTTCACACAAAACTCGTATACTTAATCAATCAAGTCAACTAATCAAGAAAAAGATTTTGCATAGACACTAGACAGCTCATCCCCTTAACGACACTTTTGACTATGACCCGGCGAGGCCAAAATTGGTACAATAAATAAGTAAGTAAGTTTTACTACACAACCGTCAAACGCCACTGGAATAACAAAAAATATAACATATATAGCGGAATTACAAGTTGATAAATCTACATACAAAACACAGAAAAAAGGGGAAAAATGCTAGCCTACTATAACAAAGAAGGGTATGGAGTGAAGCAGTGAAGACGGTATATCTTCTAACCTCTGTCCTTGTCTCGCAAGCTCTTCCGATGGTCATCAAGTTCTTTGAGGACGGCACAAGCAATGGGGATCATCATCGCGGCACAGGCCGTGTTACTAAGCCACATCGACAGGAAACACGTCACCACCATGAACCCAAACAGGATCCTATAGCATACACAGACCACACGTATACGCACTCCGTTGAATGGTATAGCTCTTCACAGCAAACCCATCTCGAAGTCACAGAGCATCACCTGCCATACGGAATCACCTGCTGCCTGACACAGGTGAATGCGCCCACCACAACAGTATAAACTGTTGTCTGGTTTTAAAAGTTAAGGAAATGGGAGATCAGCGTTCCCCTAATTGGCATGAGTAGTTGATGTCTGTTTTTCTATAAAAACACATTGGTCAATAGGTTTTAAGTACAAGTTGCTTTAATTGAACGAGACGATTTTCTTCACAAATTACTCCATATCAATCAGCTACTAAAAAGTGACCAAAGGGTAATTGCTAAAGCTAAGGTTTTACTCCAGCGTCCTTTGTCAATTACTTCCCCAACACATATGTAGCACATTATGTACCATTACTCTACTAATCATCAAACGTTTAAATTAATTAATCAAAAAACCTTTCCCGGTGGTTAAATTTTCAATACAAAAACAATACAATACGCATTCCATATAAATATAGGTCTATTACTGGTATTATTGTTTATTACAAAAAATCACATGTGTAGAAGACTTAGATGGGTGTTATAGAAAGCTGCAGAACTGACCAGACAGGTTTTGATCCGACTAGCATAAGCACCCGCAACGCCACTCGCTTGTGAAGCCCCCATTTCTCCACAGCAATTGCTACCATAAGCCCGCCAAAAAACAACATATTTGCATCCTGTTCACACACACCGATACACAACCGTCAATCAACGAATCTTTGCTATGCCGAATGACAGAACAAACACAAAAAACACACAGTGGAATTAAATGACGTTAGACAGAGCAAAGAGATTAAGCTTTTTTCAAACGGCAGTTATTGTCTGTGAAGGGAAATGGGTGTCTCAGACAGTCAGACGAGATCAAAAATACCACACTCAGCACAAGTTGGTATAGACGGTTTCAGGCCACATTCCTGCATAAAAAGTAAGTAATTGCAGCAGCAAAACATCTGTCTGTCTCCACAGCTGCTGTAGATCCATCTGACGACATATTTGCTTAAGTTGGAAAAACGTAGCTGACGACGACCAGTCGGCGGGCGACCAGGTAAGCTGGAGCCATGCCGGACAGTGACAGGGAGACCACCATAGCCACATAAGGTACATGTGCGGTCATAAAAACCACCAACTGCGGGACGGAGACGGGACGCAAACAAATGAGCGTTATTGTATCATAAGCGGTATACTAATATGCATTGTGATTTATTACCTATCCTATACCGTCCAGCAATGACTGGCAAACATATACGATTGTACAGGGTGCGGCAGAAAAAAGTGGACCCCTAA
>Ga0209671_1001432_pt1 | contig 19911 bp, 17 predicted proteins | sample WorMetHERISLAND2_2_FD_187401 | JGI IMG/M metagenome (GOLD analysis project Ga0209671, IMG submission 187401) | Marine gutless worms symbiont microbial communities from Max Planck institute for Marine Microbiology, Germany - Olavius geniculatus... | ecosystem: Host-associated > Annelida >...
ACTCCATTTTGTAAAAGAAAGAATTTCGAGGGAGGAGGTTAGTAAGGGGGGGGCATTTTTTTTAGGTCATCCTTCAAGATTTTTCGTTATGCACTCAGCACTGCCGGCATGTCCACAACCACTACTGGTCAGCAGTCTTCAACTTGTTGAAGTTTGACCGTACTCCGAAGAAGAAGATCTACAGCAACCAGACGTCATCTGCTGTTTACATGGAGTGCTCTGTTCCACAGGGGTCTGTTCTTGGTCTGCGTCTTTTCATTTTATACACGGCGGACTTCATGGCCACAGTATGAAGCACCATGTAGGCATCGCCGCATATGATGATGACCCCTGCCGCTGATCGTTTTTGAATGCTGTCAGATGTTGACTAACTGTCTTAAGCTGAATGCCGAAGACTGAGCTTCAAAATACGCCTCTGCTGCGCTGGGCAGCAGTGGCCCATCTCTATGTCTAGGAGATGAAACTGTTACACCTAGTGACCACGTTCGAGTTCTTGGTGTCACGTTCTTGTCGAATTTGAGTCTTGACAAGCACGTCTCAAGTGTTACTGCAGAGTGTTTTTATTCGCTTCACCAGCTCCGAAGAGTTTGACAATCTTTGGCCATTAGCAACTTATTTGACAGTAAATTATCTGCCGTATTTACACTTACAATTGCCTGAACTGCAGCAGTAAACAGTTAGACAGGGGCCTAAAACATGAACGCTAATAGTAAGCTTACACACATTACGGCACATCTCTCATTAGGCATTCGATTGCTCAGCGTTGCATTTTGGTGGTCTGCAGTTTACCCACTGGTTTGCATTGGTGGTCCGCAAGTTTTGGTTTGCATTTTACCGGTTGGTCAGTTTGTAGGTCCGCTGGTCCACATTTTACCCATGCTCTTACTTGTGCTGTTATTGATTTTTGGTGCATTTTCGCATTTTAATTTAGAAAGAATGTTAATTTGGTGTGTCAGAAAATCCCACTTGTGTTATGCATCATGTAGTGCATTATAGGCTGCTAGGTACTGCTTTCAGCGCATCTTAGCCATCGTAATTCTGCCCGTCTGTCCATCTGTCTGTCCGTCTGTCACACGGTGGATCAGTCAAAAATGGTGCAAGCTAGGATTACGAAATCTTTACCATCGGCTGCTTGAAAGACTAGTTTCAGGAACCGTAAAGCTTTTCCATCTCGAAATTCGAAGGGGGTCACCCCGAACGAAGGCGCTAAATGAGAGGGGGTGGGCAGAATTTGTGATTTTTAGCCAATAAGTCACTGTATCTCAGTAACGGTGCGAGATAGGGCCTAGGTTACCATTAATCACTAATAGGAAGTCGTACACTGGCTCTCGATTTGCGCTGAATTCAATGACCTTAAATGACCCTGAACGCCAAAATAGGGGGTTTTATGGATTTCTTTGGCAATTTCGGGCTGCAACACAAGTCTGTATATCATTCACAAGGTGGCGCCACAAAACTATCGTTATGCGATCCAGAGAGAATTTGGTAATTGTATATTAACTTAGCCTGAACAGCCCAATTTTCAGCTAAACTAATGAAACTGAACTGCTGTAGGCTTTCGCGCGTCTCGTGAGCATTAGCTCCAATTTCTTGTATGGACTGCTGGCTTTCTGCTGTCCTCAGTAAGTAAGTAAGTGTACTGTAGTTGTGGCCGGCACTATCAGATAAGCCACATTCATCAAAGTCAGCACCAAATAATTTGGATTCTAACAGCTTCGTTCCTCAACATGAAATGCACCTCTTGTCACGAGGACATGAACTCAGTTTGGGAAGTCCACCTTCTTCTTTTTTCAGTCAAAGTGTCAGCTTTTCTCCGCATGCCAGAAACCTTCATTTTGCCCCGGTTTTTCGCAGTTTTTCCCATGGCTTATGAGTTACCACAACTCTATAGTCTGTCTCCTGCATCATCAGTCATATTGCTGTATATAATGCACAACCCGGTATAAAGTTTACAAATCGATTTCCAACAGATATGTGCAAATAGATATGTACAGAATGTGTTGGCTGTATTAGCTGGTTGTTGTGTGTTTAGTGTGCCAAATGCCAGACAGAGATGACGTCGGTTGATGGCCGAGCATTTACATCTGGTGATCCCTGTGTTAGTATTGTTCACGGCCTTCTCAGATATCGCATGGTACGCTGCTCTGTTTTATTATTATTTGCATGTTGTGGAGAGATGTCTGTTGGCTACAATCATCACTCAGGCTGTTTTAGAATTGTGTGTGCTGCTTGTTCTTATCATGTTCCTTTAATCTATGTGGTAATGTAGGTAAACTCAGTCTGGCCATCCTCTCTGTGTAGTTGCAACGAATATCAACGAAAGCTGGGGCATGAACAGGCAAATTACATGTGCCCTGGCAGTGTAAGCTGGTGTCTGGTTGAGGGATAGTGAAATGGAGTTTGATGATGATGATGATGTTGTTTATGCTTGTGTTTAAAGGGAGATGAGAATGACCCGTTTCCGAAGAAAGCGATTGAGAGTTTAGTACGAAAGTTAAAAGAGAAGCGCGATGAATTGGACGGGTTGATAACAGCTGTGACAACACATGGAGAGCAGCCAAGCCCGTGTGTCACAATACCACGCACACTTGATGGACGACTGCAGGTCACGCTTTACTACTGTCAGTTATGTGCTAACAAATTCAGTTGGTGAACTAAAGTCAGTTAGATCTGGCACTCAGAGCGGACAAACTTCCATCGATGCAGTCATTTTTCTGCTGCGTTGTGTTTGCCAGGTGGCAGAACTGTACTTGGTTTGGTGGATTTTGTCGCGTGATCAAGATAGCCATCAAAATTGAATTACCTCTTTGCAGAAAATTTTAGCCAAGTCTACCGGCAACTTTTTGTACAATCCTGGTAATAAGCAGATACATAAATGTAAGTAAGTAAGTAAGTAAGTAAGATTATTTAGAAGGTTATCTATCACATAACCTCCTTGGTGGGGATAATTAGTAGAAGTACTCATTGTTGGATGTTTATATGACTTCATTTTCTTGTGCTCATCGATGAAAATCACATGCATAGACATTCGCTTGAAGTTCTGTACAGTGCACAATGTGCATTGTTTTATATCTTGGTTCGATACAAATGCAATTTGTGTTGCCCTTGAGTATTAGTTCCATTGTAAACATTTTTTTGTTGTCATATAGGTAGCATTGTATCTGTAAGCACTGAAGGTGCATTTTTTTTGCTATGTATTGCAGGTGGCCACACGTAAGGGGTTTCCGCATGTGGTATATGCGCGGATCTGGCGCTGGCCGGATGTACATAAGAATGAGATGAAACATCGCGAAGTCTGCCAGTTTGCGTTTGACTTGAAACGAGATGGCATTTGCATCAACCCCTACCACTATGAGCGCATTGTTCCTGCAGGCATAGGTAACTGTTGCTGTGAACTGTATAAGCAGTCTTTTTAGTAGTTTATTGCATATATGTGTATGTTTGTAGAAATTATAGTGAAGGAATTGTACCGATTGGGTTACATAATAACTACATGATGTGAAAATGTAACTATGTGTAGCTGTTACAGAGCAATTTTCACCCATTGGTTTTTGTTTTTAAAACTTTTTTGCATACCATTTTTGGAGTTTAGCGTTATTTTAGTTGGATTCCTGGAAGGAGTACATATTTTGAATTAGGATTTCATACAGGTTTTGTTATGACACATTTGTTAGCATTAGGCACAGAGTGATTGATGCTAATCATGCTATTTTATCATAATGTACTTTTATTTTCTAAGCATTTGTTTGTCTTTCTTATTTTTATCTTTGTTGCTGTTTCAGATTTGACGGGGTTATCCTTGCATCAGTCAGGTGAGATTTCATATCATTTTACTGCTGATCTAAATGATTTGAGAGTATTGGACCACGTATTGAGAGGATTGTGCAAAGTACACAACACGTTTCATTAAGCTGATGTTTATTTCTTCTTTATTTCACAACTCAGCCTTTACCTTTATGGTGTGGGTAAATTGAATGCCGTGCTGACGGGCTGGGTTTAAGGCTGTGCACATTCTCGTGTCAGATCATACCATTTGACGCTGTGTGACCCCATATGTCAGGTCTGTAGCTCGGAGATAGGTTTTTGTAAAGGCCTGTAAACAATCTGTAACCTGTTTATGTTGTCTGTCTGTTAGTAGGTGATGAGAGGTACCTGCTGAGTGATGAATGTCTGTCCCCGTATCGTCGCTCAAGTGCCGGGGATGCACTTAGTCCTTTGTCGGAGACCAGCGTCAATATGCACGACCACTACATCGATGTCTACAGCCCAACACAGCACGATCCAAGTATGTTTTATTAGTGTAGTAGTACTATTAATAGTAGGAGCAGCTGCAGCATCATGTTTAAAAAAAGTTGAGGGAAGGGGTTAAAAGTGGTGAGTTTTAACAGATAGCTGCAAATTTCTGACAGGGAAGATACGTTTGCTTAAAGTTTTAATTGTGCCAGCAAAGTGCCTTTAAATTTATCTGAAAGGGAATATTTTCAGCCCGGAATTTTGTATTTTGGGACTAAAAATGAAAATATAGGTGTTACAGCACCATATGTCATTGACGTTGACACAATATTGCTAGCAGAAATGAAAAACATTAAGTTTAAATGGAGACAACATGTGATTGAATATATAAAGACAAAGCGGATAACAGTAGTTAACTTAGTAAACAGGTGCAAATTACCGACCGTACCATCTTAGCTGTCGAGCAGCCTTTATTGTGAGCCTCAGGGAATCTGTGTCTGTGCCTTTGTTTGTGTCTGCGAGTCTGCTTGTACATATCTGTCGATGTGTCTGTATCTGTCTGTATGTTCACGAGTATCTCATCAGTTACTACATCTTCTCTCTTGGCCCATAGACCTACTGTTGTCTTATTATCAGTCTACTATTAGTTTAGTGCTTGTCTGTCTGTCTTCGTTTGTCTGTCTGTGTGTCTGTGTCTTTTCCTGTGTCTGTATCTGTCCGTCTAGGAGTACCAGTACCTCACCAGTTACTGCGTCAGCTGTCCCAGCCTGTCGAGCTACCGTCATCGTCGACTGGTGCCACCGCGACATTGTGGTTGACTCAGTCCAGTCCGTTGCCGTCGGCAGCAGCAGCAGCAGCAGCTGTACCACACGCAGCCCCACCCCCACCTGCTATGTCATCGTCGTCATCATCATCGTCGTCATCCTGGCATGGAGTTGCAGGGCCGACTGGGGCACATGGCACTGCAGCCGCGGCTACAGCCAGTGAGATGCCTCCAATACTGATGCCGCAGCAGTCTCCGCTTATGAATATCAAACAAGACACGTCGTCTGACAGCTTCCCACCACCACAGATTTCAGGCAACATCTAATAGTGATACTGCTTTAGTAATATTGCTGATAATAGCAATGGTAATATATTACCAATGTGATACAGATGATGGTTTGGCTAGGTTAATAATAATGTGTATGATAGTAATAGTGCTCTAATGATTATAGTAATAAGAACAGCGATAGTAATCTGTGAGTCAGAAAAAAACATGGCACTACTAAACTCTTGCCTGTGTTCTCGCCCAATATTGACTCATTTTTCAAATATTTTCGCTGGCAGACTTGGCGGACGATTTCAGGGCTCTTGTGGGTTTTTGAAAGTCCTTGAATTTTTTTGATTTTCAAGTTTTGGAAAGTTTTTGAAAACAGACGTAGTCTTCGAAAGTCCTTGAAGCTGTGTCTGAAGGTCCTTGAAAGTGCTTGAGTTTGATTTTTCTAAAACGCCATGACCGAACAAGTGATTTTCAGAATCAGTGTAACCATTCTGTTACGTTATTTCTGATAATTCCAGTTTTTTGATTAATGCTTGAAGGTGTTAAATTGACGAATGTAAAATAAAAGTTGAACCTGCTTATATATGCCTATAAAAGTGTCAGTTTGATTTTATTCAGTTCTCCTTATATATTCTTTGTATAGTCCTTAAAAGTCCTTGAAAAGTTTTTGAATTTGATTTTGACAATGGCAAGAATCATGCAATGCTGTAGTCATATGTTCTGTTCATTATTATGTATATGTGCATTGCCTGGAAAGGCTATATCCCCAAGTTGACCTATACTGTTTCTGGTGGCTTCGTGGTGTAACGGTAATGGGGACGGACTGGTGACCAAAAGGTCTCAGGATCAACTCCAAGTCGGGGCACTGTCAGGTAACAATCTTGGGCAAGTTGTTCACACGCATGTGCCTCTGTTCACCAAGCAGTATAATTTGGTACCGGCCAAAAAGCGATGATGCCCCGAGGCTGGGAAGGTAACCGTAGGTCTGGCGTCGCACTGGCCATGCGTCACGGACTCAAGTGGTTTATCCACCTACGGGCTCAACGGCCAATGCATGGGAGATGAGCACCCCGCCTATGCTCCTGATGGGGCACGGCCTGGTTTGCCTTTTGTTTTTTGTGTCTGGTGGGAAGTTAAATCCTCAGCACTTCCTCACTGTAAAATGCCAGTGCCATCTATTGCAGTCGTAGTTCAGTCTGTATGTCTGTACATTGATGGAAAGATCTCTGCTGTATTGTATGATTGCTCATCAATTTAGCAGTAGTGTTAGATGCTAGAGATGAGATAACATGTTGGCTTATGTAACTCCCAAATGCCAGTTATTGCAATAGTATTGCGGTCTGTCTGTCTGTAGCAGAAGTGTCGGCAGGTGTCAGCTGTCAGCTGAGAGCAGATGAAATGCAGGCTTATGTGACGTCTGCTGCCAACGATCCCTGTGAGTTGTCAGCTTTGACGTTGTGTTGCCAACTTTATTATGTGTCTTGCTCATTTGTTTCTTTGTAGGCGTGCACTGGATCCAGAATGTTCAAATCTGGTCGGATCTAGATCTGAACCAGATCATAAAACTTTGGATGTATCCATATCCTAGCCAGATCCACTGACTTTGGAAAATTGGATCTGGTCGGATCATACGTATCAAATCCCGATCCTCAAACTCTGGATTCTGCCGGGTGGCCGGATCTGCAAACTTTGGATTCCCTATGGATCCAGATTCAGGCTGGATCCACAAAAACACCGGATATTCGGCCGGATCTGGATTTGGTGCACATCTGTTTCTCTGTCTGCAAGCTTACATTGATTCACACACAGATTTCTGTCTGTCAGCTATTGCAATCGTAGTCTGTGTGGTCTGTCTGTCTGTTTATTGGTTGGTTGTCTGTCTCTCTGGCCGTGTTCATAAACTTGCACCGGGTAAACCGATAAAACCAGATCCGGTTCAGCATGTTAGATCAGGTTTATAAACGATTAGTTAAATCGGTGGGCATGGCAGCAGCGTGTACGGTTGTGTAATTAATCTTTCAGTAACATAAATTTGCAATTGAAACTTCAAAAAAAGTTTGACAATAATCGGCCACTGCCTTACCACTGACAATAAACGATGATGCCGTCCTTAATTAACCAGACAATCCTACTAGCAAGCAGGGTCACCCACCCGGTTAGTGATCGGGTCGAGAACCGAGCGTTCATAAACTAGTTTATGAACGGCTGGTCATAACTCAGTTTACCTGGTGCGAGTTTATGAACCCACCCTCTGTCTGTCTGTTTGTATTCAAAACTTGCGGTCAAAAAGATGCAGACACTGACAACCGTTTCCCAGTTCAGGGGTAACTGGTGTGCCGATTTTCAGCCCAGTGAGGATTAGAGTTATGTAGCCATAGGTGGATGGTGTATGGCTGGTTATAATGGTAGCATGGCGTAGTTGGTAACACGTTTCGGCTGAAACGAAGTTACTCTACACCGGGCCCGGTTAGTACTGCGATGGGTGACTGCCTGCGGGCAAGTAAACCATCTCAGTGCGAAGCCTGCCAGTTAGGTCGAGTTAACCTTCTACCCTCCGTGGGACGGTAAAATGAGTAGTAACTCATTTACATGGATTACGGAAGGTGGGGACCTTGGTACAGCTGACTGGGGTTGCCTAGCCGGCTGCTGCGCCAGCCTGTGTCTGCAGGCTGCACATGGTGGCCGTGCAGCAGGCAGCTCTGATTAGTGACGAAAGTGCATTAGAGGTGTGTTTGCAACAGCGCGATATACAAATTGATGACCTTTACCTTTATTCTGGTCTGTATAGTTTAATTGTTGTCATTCTATTTATCTGTTGATGTGTTGTTGTTTGTTCATTGCTTTAGGGTGGAATGCTGCAGGTTTAGCAGATAGTCCATCAGTTCTGCTGTCATCCAGACCTAGTACGTTTATCACTCTTGAGAGTCAGTTTAGTTATTTGGCTATACTTCATAAAATATTGCAGCACAAAACAAACCAAAAACGGTTCTAAAGTTCGTTAGATCAAGATTATTTTCAAATGAACGCTGATTCTATTCAGTGCATCTTTGTAAGGTACTGGTACCCTATAGTCACGCTTGTATATAGCTTGAACTAAGAAACGGTTAAACTTAGCATATTTAGTGTTGTAGACCTTAACGATAAGCTGCTTAAACAGTAGCCAGATGAAATAGGAATTGTATTCCTATACCGTGTCCCAAATTTAGTGCCCCTTTACAGATAAGTTAGTGTAAAATCGTTAATACATGACAGATTTTTACATTTATTTTGAACTAGCATTTAAAGTTTGAGCTTAAAATGACCACCATTACCCTTGACGTCAGCTCTTAGTTTAAGGCAGGTACGCTCCTGCTTGATCCCTTTGTCAATAACAACGTAAATTGAACTTATTGAACATAAGCTTAAGGTAAATAAACTGATGTCACAATGATGTTACATTGAGCACACATGGTAAAGTGCGTATGTCATAATTGGCGCGATCATAAATAATGTTAAAACAGTTCAGTGTAAGATATTTCATTGAAATCCATGAACTGCAAACCGAATTAGGTGTGTTTGAAGCAGTGGGCCGCCAATTTTGGAACACAGTGTATATACATTATACAGATATGAATTCTGTGATTGGTGAATGTATGATTTCTGTTTAGTCGACTCCTTTACTGACTTAACTAATTATATCCGGTCTGCTGACCACAATTTCCATCAGTTCACAAAAAGTTTTTTTCTGGGTTGTCCAAATCATGCGAAGTTTTGTACTTAGCTAGAGGTCAATGAGTGCTATCTGGCAATGTGCCATGTGACCCACTCTGACATCAAGGTCGTGTGACTCCACAGTTAAAATTTTTTCTGTTATTTTCAAACTTCATCTTCTCTGTTGTTTACAGTGGAATCTTCTGAATCCTAGTAGGATTCTGATAGGGCCAGATTTTTGGTATTTGGCATATTTTTCTTGCCACATGACTTTGACATTTACTGGTAGACAGAAGTTGTCTGCAGTCTTGTGCATGGCTGTTTTTTTTCCATCTTGTGTCATCACTAACCTGTGTTGCTGTCTTAGTGCCGGAGGTCTGGTGCAGCATCACGTACTTTGAGCATGACCATAGAGTCGGAGAGATATTCAAAGTACCATTGAGTTGTCCCGTGGTGTCGGTCGACGGGTACACAAACCCTTCGAGTCGAGATCGCTTTTGTCTTGGCAAACTCACAAGCGTTCACAGAAACGATGTCATTGAGAAGGCCAGGTGATTGTTTATTTGTTATCTATCCATGGTTAGGTGATTAGACATGCTTACGATGTATCTTGCATTATCAGCAGAGCTGTGCGGAATGTTTGTTTTTTATTTATCTTTGATCAACATATATGCCAAGACAAATATTTAAATGTCACATGGTTGCACATCTCTTATTTGCTGTTTACTGGTTACTGTCATAAGCAAATTCCATCAACTGGCTTCTTATTTCTGTCTTCAGAATAATTTGCAGTTATTTTGTGCATTGTGAAAATCTGTTTATTTGCATTTGCTTAGAGTTTCCACAGGATGCTGTTGTCATTTGTCTAGCAGTTCTGCTACTCCTACTACTTCTATCACTGTTACTACTACTATTGGTACTACTACGACCATTACCACTACTAAAGCTGCTACTACTACTGCTACTACTACTACTGCTACTGCTACTGCTGCTACTACTACTGCTGCTACTGCTACTGCTGCTGCTACTACTACTGCTGCTGCTGCTACTACTGCTGCTACTGCTGCTGCTACTGTTACTGTTACTGCTGCTGCTACTACTACTGCTGCTACTGCTACTACTGCTGCTACTGCTACTGCTACTACTACTAATGCTACTGCTACTGCTGCTGCTAATGCTACTACTGCTACTACTACTACTGCTGCTACTACTACTACTACTACTACTGTGTTGTGTAGGCTACACATAGGCAAGGGAGTGCAGCTAGTCCTGGAAGGTGAAGGAGACGTATGGGTGCGGTGTCTAAGTGATCACAGTATCTTTGTACAAAGTTATTATCTTGATCGCGAGTCGGGCCGCCAGCCGGGCGATGTCGTCCACAAGATCTACCCAGCAGCTTTTATCAAGGTTCTTACGGCATATTGTACTAGTTGTTTTTAATACTTGTGGCTGAGTGCTCATTGTTCAAGTACATTAGTAAAGTTTAACGTTAAAACCAGATTTTTATGGCACCATAAGGCTTTAAAAGGTTGGAGTTAGGGTTGCATTTGCAGTGCAGTATATAGATGGGCATAATTAATATGGCGGCATTTGGTTGGTTAAAGTTTTCTGGTATTTCTGTGGTTTGTTTGATTGACAGCTTATAATGTATAAGTATATAATGCTCTAGCATTTGAGCGACAAGAATTTTGTCCACTTCTGCCGAATTATCTGGAAAATATTTTTTGTGTTAACCCGCCTAACATGGAGTATCTCTAGTACACCGTGTCTTGATAAAAAATGTGCCACTTTTATTTTTTGAATAACGTTGTGAAACATTGGCCAATTTTAATAATTTTTGGCACACAACATTACGACACATGCTCAGTACGAGTTCATTGTTGTAAACGGCCAATCTACGACTTCTAAATTTCACAAGGTAGTGTAGCAACATTATTATGGTGAGATGGTCTAGACTATAGTCATTTACGTCAAGTTTCTTCTTGATGTTGTATGCCCAAAATTATCAAAATCGGCCAATGTTTCACAAAGTTATTCGAAAAATAAAAATGACACGGTTTTTGAGATGGTGTAATATTGGTTTGTGAAGGGGAAACCAACAATAGTAATCAGAATTTTGGAGAAGACTAGTGGTTGATTGGGTTAAGTTCTGGGCAAGCAGCTTGCACAAATATGGTCGTGGTTTTACAACAGACAAAACGTTTTTCAGTATCTGCTCCGGTGAAACTTTTGGTTGATTGTTTTCTGAGAATCACAGCTTGATAGCTCATTACAACAGACCCATACATTATAACCCATACAATATAAATTGCATTGCATGGTAGGACTCAAAGTAAAAGTCTGACTTCTGATCAGGTTGCTATCAAGCAGTTACTGCTTCATTACGTGATTGTCTGCAAACAGGTAAACTGTCTTTGTATGTAATCAAGCACCAGGGTCAACTCAGCCTTACAGCCCTCTGGGGTATGTAAATTGAGTACTGACCTGTCTGGTTGGGTTAAGGTAGGGCATGTTCAGCTGTGTCAGATGGCGTGTTTCTGACCTCGTATGACGGGCGATGCTTCGTAGCTCCGAGACAGAGAGCCATAGAAAGGTTTTCACGCTTTAACTTTCTGTCTGTAGGTGTCTGGTCTAAACCAGTATTACAGTCAAATGCATCAGTGGGCTGCAAGGTCACACTGTTAGTAATGGTTGTAGTAGTTGTTGTTGTAGTATTTGTTGTGCTGTCCATAGGTGTTTGATCTGAACCAGTGTTACAGTCAGATGCGTCAGTGGGCTGCGATGTCACATTCAGCTGCTGTAACAAATGCAACAACTACAACTGCTCTCAGCAGCAGCACTGACATTACTCCATCTGCAGGTCTGTAGTGGTAATTTTTAGAGTTGTAGTTTGGTGGTGGTGGTGGTAGTTGTTGCTGCTATAGTTGTAGTGTAGTTGCTTCTTAGTGGTCGTTATAGTTATAGTTGCTGACTCTGTTGTAGTTTTCATAATTGTTGTTCTTTCGTTCTTGTAGTTGATTTTGTAGATATTGTAGTAGTTTTTTTAGTAATTGTTGTACTTTGTTTTCATAGTAGTTGTTTATAGTAGTTTTTTGTAGTTGTAGTAATGACGTTGTTATGCTGCAGTAACGTATACTGTGCAGTGTTCTAGAAATGTTACCTTTGGCCGTTGGCGTCAAAGCAGATGATCTTAGTCAACTGCGTTTTTTGTAAGAGTAGTGGGAGTCATTGTAACTTGTTGGTTTGGTGGTGTAATGGTAGGGTTCCAACCTACGATCGAAAGATTGTGGGTTTGACTTCTGGTTTGGTTACTACTTGGATGGGTGACTGACTGTCAGTGGACACTGAAACCATATAGGTATATAACCAACACCAAGCTCAACTCAGCCTTCCATCCCTCCGGAGAAGGTAAATCGAGTACCGCCTGTCTGGCTGGGTTTAAGGCAGGACGCATGCACCTGTGTTGGGTGGCAGGTAACACTGTGTGATCCCATATGACAGTTGATGCTTTGTAGCTCTATGATGAGTTTCCAGTAAGGAGCTATTTACCAGTTTTGTCTTTTTTAACCTTTTATTAGTAATAGTAGTAGTAGTTGTTGTTGTCATCAGCCATTGATATCAGAGCAGGTGACCTTTGTCAACTGTGTACTTTTCACATAAGTAGTAGTATTTGTTGTAGTTGTGGTACTAGTAGTCGTAGTAGTAGTAATAGGTGTTGTTGTTGCTGTAGAGACATCAACGTCAGTGGTTGGTATTGGAGCGGATGACCTTCGTCGATTATGTCTCCTGCGTATGAGTTTCGTGAAAGGCTGGGGCCCTGACTACCCACGACCGACCATCAAGGACACTCCGTGTTGGATTGAGATACAACTACACCGGCCACTACAACTACTGGACGATGTACTGCAGATGATGATTGCCGTCGATGAGACGAAGTTTGCTACGACACGCGCTTGATACTACTGCTACCACACGTGACTGCTACAAGCATTATTACAACTACAACCACTTCAGACGATTAGTGCAGCCCGCAAGAGTGAATTCACTAATACAGATGCTTGAGTTGAGTTATACTACTACTGCTACAAGGATACCACTGCAACTACAACAACTACTTGGTGATATGGCTGAAATGATGAATTTTATAGTGGCTGCAGAAGAGACCATATTCACTAATACACATGCTTGAGATTAAAGCCTTGTTTTTAGCTGACGAAGTGGGGATTTTGCTGTTCCTTTTGTGGGCATTATTAGATAGGTCCGATGGTAAACAATGAACAGTGTTGCTAGTGAGTAAACTGTGGCTTTTGTATGTCATGCAGAAGTAGAGCGCGTGCCCAAAGGAGGCAAAGAATTCTAGGAAAACAACTGTTTTTGGCATCAAGAGCATCAGTTTGAATTTATTTTAAAATTTGGTGGGGAAGGAGGGCCAAAGTTTTATCTAGAGGCAAATTGACATAGGTCCTGAACGCTCAAAGGTTGAAAATTGAGGCTGATGGTTGACTGCGGGGGTGAGCTTTTTGAGGTGGGGCAGCGAGTTCCATCCCCACCAGATTGGGTCTCAGGAGGACTGTAAACTCCCCCACCAGGGTCTAGGCCCTGTTTTCAGACTCATTTTGATCATAGAAGAGTCCAGAAAATGGCCAAGACCGAGTATCAGAAAGATACTTCTGTCTCAGTATTTTTATCTCCGCCAAGATGAGCGTAGTGAACATTGGAGGAGATTATGAGTTTGGTCATTCTGTTCTTCTGTCTGTGTGTGTACATGATGACTCGTAATGGCAACGACATCATTGCACCAACAGCGCAAGCAGCAATGCCGGCTATTACTTTTTCCTTTCTCCGGGAAGCAGCTCTTTCTTCTCCCTTTCCTTTCTTTGTTGTAGGGTGTAGGGTATAGTTGCAGTTGTAGGCGTAGTAGTAGTAGAAGAAGTAGTAGTAGTAGTAATGTTTAAATCACTTCACTGCGTGGAGATATGCACTCTCTTGAGTGGCTTTTAGTTTCTTCTGGTGATTACCCCTCTTTCCTGTTCTCCAGTGCAACTGCTTGGCATAGTACATATAAGGCCCATGTCAGACATGCGACAAAGTTGCACAATTTTGTCCCACAACTTTGTTTAGCGACAAAATTGCCTGTCTCACATGGCAAGTTGCACAACTTCTGACGCGTTGCGTAATAAATTTGCCAAATAGAAACCATCTCTATTCCTTGGCGATTTATCACCGAATCTCTGAGCTCTGATTGGCCAGTTTGTTGTTTACATGTTATTCTTGTGTTGCTTATCATCTGACTCGTAAGTATTGGCGAATCAATTCTGACGTTAGTACTAATTTTAGTATTAAAGTCACCGAAATAAACATTTGTTGCACGATATATTTGTTTAATTGTGTTGTACAGTAGCCACTTAGCACACAGAGCTGTAATTACGTTCGAGCACAGGATTCGAGGCTGTAGCAGACAACAAGCTAGCCTATGTCTATTTTTAGCTGCAGGCTGAGCGAGTTTATGCCAGGAAATTCCAGAGTTAAACTTCCCAGACGTTGTCTGCAATGCTGGAAGCCATGTTTTGTTTGGCGTTTGTTTGTTGATAGAAATTCGACATTTGCCTAGGCAAATTTGTCGCGCGATAAAGTTGGGCGATTTTGTCACATGTCTGACGTGGACCTAAGTTTTGGAGTTTTCTTTAAATGTCTACAACCAGATTGTTTTAGCACAGATGTGGTTTATTCATCGGCTTTATAGTTTTCTTGGTTTTTTGTTTAACCTCTCATCTGTGTTTTCTGGCAGCTGCAGTGCGGCAGCTTACTGTTAACCATTTCAAAGTTCATTACTAAGTACTCATTTGCTGGATGATGTGTTAACGTGTGTTATGAACCAATGGGAAACCAACTTATTGTTTAGCATGACTGCCCTTCACTGCACTTAGCAAGGCTAATGGTTTCCAATACTGTCTGATTGCTTGATCTGTGTAAAGTCTGTATATACTTCCTACATTTCTGTGTTCCACTCTATAAATGAGACACATGAATGATGCAATCTCACAGAACTGTGTACGTATGAATCATTTACTGCGCAACCACAAGGAGTAAAGGGCCATGTGCCCCTTAACTTTTTCAATTGGGGGCATTTGGTCATTTTTCCCCATTTTTATCTGTAAATTAATTTCTGCTGTTGATTTTTTGGGCTTTTTTGAGTGAAAAGCAGTAATAAGTGTGGCAGCAGAGTGCAAAGTGTGCAAAATTAAGCCAAATTCTTACTTACTTATCGTTTCAGCTTTACGAGGGGAAGGGGGCTTTTTCCCCCACCATCCACAGGGTTTCTGAACCCATGGGTGTTCTGCCCACAGGACCTAGTTAAAGGCTCATGCTTCATGCTTGCAGTTTCAACAAGGATTTTTCATGGTCTATGATACGTGTGTTTGTTGTCTGTAAATGGTTTGCCTTGCTGAGTTGACACAAACAAGTGTTAGCTCTAAACTGTTTATCTTGTTATGTTGATTTGGCTCAAATGATTGCTTTACTGATTTTTAAACGTTTTGGCAACTACTGTCGCCCTCTGTCTTTGGAATGATATTTTGTCTACCATTTGATGGTGCTGTAATGAAGAACTGTTGTCGTAGATATGAGGAAATCGGTGGCATAACGGTAGTGTGTTGGACTTACGATCAAAAGGTTGTGGGTTCTACTCCTGGTCGTGTCTCTATCAAGTGATTACTACTTGGATGGGTGACTGTCTATGGACCAGGGATGTGCAGATCCTGAAATTTTTGAGTCCTCGTCAGTCCGCATATTTTGACCAAGGATCCGCTGTCAGTTCACGTCCGCAACAAGAGAGAAATATTGGATCCGCATCCGTCCACGTCCGCACTGAATAGGCTTGCCTCTAGTCATTAATACATAAGGTAGGCCATTATGCGCCTAGGCTTATAGCAGATTACAATTTGCTGGTACCAGTGCTACCGTGCTACGCACGTCTCAGTACACACCACCTCTATCTGTTTTTAAATTTTATTACAAAAAAATGCACTCGACACAGAACAGGATCCGCGTCAGTCCGCATCCACAAATTTTGCTATGGAACAAGATCTGCATCTTTCCGCGTCTGCAAAAAGTCTCGCAGATCTGGATCCGTGGACTGACATGTCCGCAGTCCGCACATCTCTGCTGCAGACAGGTAAACCAAACAGGCATATAACCAACGTTAGGGTCAACTCAGCTTTCCATCCGTTCAGCGTAGGTAAATCGAGTACGGGAACATGTTTACCTGTGTCAGATGGTAGGTAGTACTGTGTGATCCCATATGGCAGGTGACCCTCCATAGCTGTGAGATGAGTTTACTATACAGAGCCTTTAACAACTTTTAATCTTTTAACCTTTTATTTCGCTTTTTTATATTATGTTGTTTTTGTGATGCAGGTCACTTTTTAAGCATTCAGTCACAAATTTTTGTACTGTATCTTTTACGTGGTCATGAACAGAGCACTCAACAATCAAATAGAAGAATATGCTTTCTGCTAAGATCTGTGCAAGTTTAAGGAGCTGTGTCAGCGACAGCTCAAAATGCTAGGCCTAAACAGTATAGCGTATCCATAATAAAATCTAAAATGTACACTGTGTGAGGCATAAAAATGCACAAAATTTTTTTACCATAACTTGAAGAAGGATTATACAATTTTAATAAGTTTTGGTACACATATTTATGACACAACTGGCCATCAAATGGCCGTTCAGTTTCAGCAATAATACTCATGGTTAAAAATGCAATATTTTGTTTGTTTTCTTTCCTCAGGTAGTGCAGAAACAGACAGTGGGTGAGGTGCGAAACTAAACAGACATTTGATGGCCAGTTGTATCAGGAATATTCTTAGCAAAACTTATTGAAATTGGATCACTTTTTTCAAGTTATGATTTTAAAATTGTGGTGTAATTTTATGCTTCACAGTGTAGTAAGTATACCCTGGTAGGTTGTATTTTGATGACTTTGTGTAGCTTTCCAGTTGCCTTAGTTTTCGGCTTCTGAATTCTTGTGTTTCAATAATGCCAGCTTGCCTAAGCTCTGGTTTAGCTTAGCAGGGTTTGTCTGCTTGCTAAAGCTATATGAGTGTATCTGTGTAATATGCTTTTTCCTGCTGTAATCAGGGCTTTATTTGTGCCAAAAGCTTTACGGATGTTAGCTATTTGGTGTGCAGCATTTTTTGGTTTATCAGGGTAAAGTTCGCCATAAAAATAAGCCACTTCTGCCAGTACATAGTGCTATATCATCAGTGGTGCGTATTTCAAGTTGCCCTAGCTGATCTTTGTTAAATTTTTACACAGTGTTCAGATCCATCCTCTCATACCCCAGTGTGTAAAAATTCTGGGGGTCAAATTTTAAATTTTCTTATTTTGTGCTTTCTTGGTACTTTTGCTGTGTTATTAGAAAGAAATGTATTTTAAATTTTCATCTTGAACGAAGAGTAACGTTTGGGTTCCGTTTTGTTGGCTTTCGTTTTTAGTTTTTAGTCCATTTTTTGTTCATTATTACTCAACGTAAGACCCCACTGCCGTCTTTTTGGTGTCAGCGTGCCGGTGGAAACTGTAAATGATGTAAAATAGTGTATTTTTGTGTGTGTACATATAGTGACTTTTGTTTTCAACTTGTTGATTGCTGCTGCGTCAGATTGTTAAGAAATATCATTCGCTTATTTTGAATCCTATACGGGAACCATTCGTTTTGTCTGTCTGTTTGTCTCTGCATGTCTGTCTGATTGTTTGTCTGTTTGAGATTGTTTTGGTTGTCATTCGTTTAATTGTTGTGGAATAATATCAGGTACGTTGCATAATTTTTGATGGACAAATTGGCCGTTATTATTATGCATGCGCAATTATTTACGCATATATGATTCGGCAGGTATTTGCATTTGTACATCGCACACGTAGCATAGAGATTGTTGCTGTTTGTGTACATATCTGTGGTGCTGTGTTGTCTTTGTCATAGCCATAGATGTAACGTAGATGCTAAAGAAAATAATTATGAAAAAGTTGCGGAATACGTATTTGACTTAATGCATTGCATCTGGATGCATTCTTTGTACTTATCAAATTTTTGATAATAGCCGGTACATGTAAGTATGTAAATTTAAGTAAAAAATTTGTTATTTGTTATTTTTTTGTCGTTATTCAGTGAAATGGCAAGCAATTATGTCAAGAGTGTTCTGTGGTTGTCATTTGATTAATTATTATGCAGTCATCATAATAGGCCATATTATGGGTCTTCCCCGTTGGTTCGTCTGTCCAACCATCTGTCTGTCTGTCTGTCTTCTACAGGGGTAACCTGTGTACCCAATTTTCAGTTCAAAAGATCAACAAGTACGGTCACAGGACGTGAAAAGCAGACCTCTAGAAAATGATGCATCGCTCACATGACTCAGATTTATTTCTTAGTGGGTGACATGTTGGTTTACCCACTGCACACTATGTGCAGCTAGCATGTACGCATCAGTAGATGGATGGCCACATTGTGTGTCGCCACAAGGCCTGGCACGGTGACAGCTTGTATCTTTGCTTGTAAAGCATCTTCAGTGTTGCTAGTGTCCACACATCTGCGTGTCTTGCTAGGTGGCTCTGGTTTGCACAAGTTTTGTGCTCCTTTGAGTACAATAAGTTTCTATTAATCTGCGTGTTACTAGTAATAATAAAGCTGTTGATATTTGCACTCTATTCCCCACTTGTTATATTCGGCCGTCCTGAAAAGCCACATTACAGGCTTTGCCTATCTGTCTGTCTGTCTTTCACGTACAAGCTCCTAACTCGAAACAGAAAACAGTTATAAAAAAACAGAATTGGCATGAACGTTCCTTGGGGTATGGGAGTAAAACATGGCATGCTGGTTTTCAGTTCTAAAGTTCAAAGGTCAAGTTCAGGGTTGTGGTTTGTTGGAGTTAGGCAGCGCAGGTCTAGGCAGATGGCCGCATAATTTGTTGGCATTGCGTTGACAGTTTTTTTAGTAGTTTCCGCGGTTGTGGAACTACTGGTGAAGTCATTATGCTGATATCAAGGGTGAAATGTACATTGAGTATTGTGTATAATTGATGATGATTGTTTTGTTATTAATTACTGCTGCTGATGGCTGTCAGGGGCGTATTATCCACAGGGTGGAGGGGCTCCTGCCCCTGGCCCACAGCTCGATAGGCTCCTCGGAATTAGTAAAACTGTGTCAGCGTAAAATTTTTCATCTGATGTACATCTGCCAGAAAGACTATTTTTCACTGAGCTGAACAATAATATTGTAAGAAATTGCTAACTTTTTGTTGCATGCAAAATGGCAAATTTATCGCCTTAGAAATTAGAATACAGCAAAACAGGTTGTTTTGAGATTGAAAATTTTCTGGATCCATTCATGCCTCAGTTACCATGACAATGCTCATGTGGGGAGGGGACGATGGTCCCCGCATCACACCTCACTTGATGAATTACGCATTGAAATTGTCAGGCCTCGGCCTGCATGGGTCAGTAGGTATGTACAAAGCGAACCGACTGAACTGAACTGCAGTGTATCAGTGCAGCGCAGTACAGTTTATCTGAGTTGTGAATGAACTAATAGTTCAGTTCCGTTCGCTATGTACACATTTTTAATACGCCCCCGTTTCCTGCTGCTGATGATGTTTAGTTACCGTGACAACGCATCTGCAGGTAATTCAATGAGATCAGGATTCGTTTGCTGATTGCTGTGTAATGTATATAAATCCGTTGATTGTCTGTAGTTTTCGTCTCGTGTTGATATTTTATATCTGTCTTTGATTGCTTCATCATGGGCAGGAAGAACTGTACAAAAGATGAGCAGCGTCATCATCATCATCGACAACCGTGGGCTCAATGCCCGTTGGTGTCTGACGCCATTGTTACTATCGCTGCCCACCGCTGCCTATCTAGGGCAGCGTGGCTTAACTCCTGCAGGGTTGTCCCAC
>Ga0209671_1001435_pt1 | contig 19884 bp, 10 predicted proteins | sample WorMetHERISLAND2_2_FD_187401 | JGI IMG/M metagenome (GOLD analysis project Ga0209671, IMG submission 187401) | Marine gutless worms symbiont microbial communities from Max Planck institute for Marine Microbiology, Germany - Olavius geniculatus... | ecosystem: Host-associated > Annelida >...
CATCTAATGACTGCTGGCGCCTCAGATTCAGCTCACTGACTTTGCGCGCATTATAAACTTCTATATTATTATTATTATTGTTATTATACATTGCACATTTTTATCAGACAGTTGAGACAACGCTTACACATGGAATTAACGTTGATGCAGGAAGTTCCGTCTACTGCTACATGGGAGCAGGCGATGAAGCAGATTATCAACGACCCTCGTTATGGCGCACTGAAGCACCTCAATGAAAAGAAGCAGGCATTTAATGCTTTTAAGATTCAACGTGCAAAGGAGGAGAAGGCATGTGATGCCTAAACTTTGTTTAAATTGTCATTTAGTTGGTGCATGATATGCAGTGTGTTCGGCTTGAAAATGCGGTTGTAGATTTGACCAAGAAAGTGTTGTGTGCTTTTTTATTCTGTGTTACATTCCACACTGTGAACCACAAAAATGACACCAATTTTATTTGTGCACACGTTTAACTAGTTTTTTACATTCACATTTAGCGTCAGTTTCAGAAGATGTTCAGAAATGATTATTATTCCTGCCACCATTTTTATGCTACATATACACTTTTGTTAATATACAGCACTTACTGAACACTGATTTAAGTGATTGAGTTTGATTGATGCTGCAAGACTGGGTTTTTTGCGCAGCAACAGTGAGTGTTGGTTTGACTGAGTTGGTTGGTTTGTAGGAAAGACGTCCAGCCCCTAAAGTGTGTTTACAAATGTCTAAACGTTTCTTTTTTGGACTTCACTTAAGCTATAATATCTCTACATAAGTTTGCAAATCAAACAGATGAATAATGTAAATTTTACTAGTTAGCTAGAGTGAATTTGTATGGTATTAGAGTACATTTGGGTTGATGTTCTGTTTTTCGCAGGAAGAACAACGTTTGAGAGCAAAGCAAGCAAAGGAGGATTTGGAGGATTTCTTGCTGACAACTGAAAGAATACATTCCACCATAAAATATCGGTAGCTACTTCATGATTGTCTTTTCTGCAGTATTCAGCTCTTGTATTGGATGGTCGATTTATGGGTTGGACTTGGTTTGTGATTTGGTTACACAAAGGTTATAAAGTTGCACAAAAGGAGTTATTTTGTTATCGATATTCAACAATTATTAACTCTGCTAATAAGTAATAATTTCAACGAAAATTAGTGATCATTTTTTTCAATTTATCGGGAATTAAGTGTTTAAAATTTTGTTCAGGTTTGTTCAGATTTGAAATTTCTGTTGTACAATGTTTAGGGGTTTACTTTTTTCGGACACAGTGTAGAAAAGAGTTATTGAAGTAATCGGTGGTACATGACTACTGCTTGTGGTGGTATTGATTGCTCAGAGTTGTGAAAGTGAAGTATTTGTAATATTTTAATGCGATATACTTGCTGAATGTTGTCAGTTGTAGCCTAATGATTTTATGTTTGTTTGTATGATAAAATACTTAGTTTGAAAACAATACATCTGTGACTATAGGAAAGCCGATCAGATATTTAGTGACAACGAGCTGTGGAAATCTGTGCCTGATCGAGATCGTCGCGAATTGTACGAAGACATCATGCATCAGCTAGAAAAACGAGAAAAGGTTAATAAGAACTCAATAAGTTCTATTAAATTACGGCTATTATTAATAGTCACAATTAAATTGCTCTCGTTTACCTTCATCATAAGATGTCGCCATGGAAAATAAATTGATGTAGATATGGAATATAGGTAAATGTTGTAATTTGATGATCTTATGTAACATGCTAGACATTGTTTCAACCTGTAACTTTATTTAGGTGTTGGCATATTTGACCTTATTATTATTTGTCATAATATTTTATACAGAAAACAAAAAGAAAGAAAATCCTCATTGTTTGTTTCATGTTAGTGCATTTTGTTATAAGAAATTCTGACCTGTCTGTCGTACTGAACTAGTATTGATTGGTGAAGTTGACATGGGGAGATATCCTTCAGGGTACGAGTGTAAGTTTCAGTGGTTTCTTATCATATCATTGTTGGTTTGCTAGTTTTAACATTTGTCAACTTTTCTTTGCAGTTTAGTAATATTAATCATGACTGATGCACACAATACAGCTGGAATTTTTTATTATATTTATTATACAAGATCTTTCTTAGCATAGCGTTTAAGTATTTTAATTTAATCTTTTATATGTGTTTTACTTTTAGTTTAGTATTTTTTATGTTTTAATTCAGCTATTTGATGCAGCAGTTTATAAAGTTGTTTCATTCATCTGTTTTTCACGCTGCGTAAGTTGTTGGTCAATAAGAATTGTAATGCAAATCTCATTTTATGTATAACTGTAAGAATTGCATCATTTTGTGTATAAATGTTAATCACAGGAAGATGCGAAGTTGTTGCGGAAGCGGAATATAAAAGTTTTCAGCGACATTCTGGACAACATGCCGAGCCTGACGTACTGCACGACGTGGTCCGAGACTCAGCAGATGCTACTGGACAATCCACAGTTCACAGAGGACCCTGACCTGCAGAGTACATCTCTCACTCACTGCTACTAGTGAATGCATTAGTGGTTGCGCATTCTCTGCGAAAATGAATGATGCACAGAGATCTTATTGCTTTTTAGTGTAATCTCAGCAATTTCTGTAGTTTCTACAGTAATTGCTGCCACTTTGCTGTTGCTGCAGGCAGGCCAGCAGTTTAAAGCATTTGACAATTTTTTGCAGTAGCTGTTCTAAATACTTCAATGTCCTATCTGTGAAAAATAGCTTTTTGCTGCTTAATTTATTTCTGTGTAAACTATGAATTGTTGCAGCCTCTGAAAACTGTAGTAATTTGAAGAGCTTCATTAATTTTGATCTTTATTAGCTGAAATTTATATTTTGTCACGGTGTTTTTTGAAATTGTTTTTGTCATTAGTATCAGACATTATGCAGAAAATTATCGAGTTTTTGAGAACTATTTTGATGGCAGTTAGTAAACTGGGGCAGTGATGTCCGATGATGGAGATAGAGAGAACTAGATGGGGATACTGAGGTTAAGCTATTGAAAAATCGATATCAACCAGTTGATCTGGGTTTATCTTGTAATTGAAACAGTATGCATGTGTCTCGTTCAGACATGGATAAGGAAGATGCGCTGCTATGTTTCCAAGATCACATCAAGATGCTTGAGCAAGAATACGAGGAGGAGAGAGAACGAGAACGACGAGCGCTGAAGCGCCAGCAGCGCAAGCATCGTGAAGCGTTTCTGGTCAGTTTAATCTCTCTGCTAATATAACATGTTTTCGTTGTTTCATGTTATTCAGCCTCCATAATTGTAATCGGTGCTGTTTGATATTTGTACTTTGCATGTCAACGTTACTGCTTGAATTGCAGAGTTTTATTGTTTTTGCAGTACCGTGTGCCTTTATAAATTATCGCATGATAGCAGAGGTTAGTTGTATGTCAATGATAAGTTTTGTGAAATTGTTGTTGAGACATTTTTTTCTAAATTACAGAATGTTTTTTCAGATCTTGGTGGCACAGCCATTGTAAAACAAACGTGTGTGTAAGACTAAAATGAAATGCTCTGCATTTGTTTATAATCGTGGTATCAGAATTTGGGGTGATTTCTTGTTGTTCTTGTTGAGTGAGTGAGTGAGTAGGGTTTAACGTCCCACCCGACACAGTATAGGTCATTTTGGGGATGTTGAATTTATGCCAGCAAGAACAACAGGTCTCTTATTATTATTAATTGTGACTTTTTCAGAACATATTATATACAGGGTGGGGCAAAAAAACAAGTACCCCCTTAAAGTTTTTCGATGTTTTCTCAGCAACCGTTTGGAATTTTAATTTGAAATTTGCGGATTTATTTACCAAAATCTTCTATATCTAACTGCCATTTCAGTTGGCATTTAGATGCAGGAGGTTTCAGTAAATAATCCTGTAAAATTTCCGATTAAAATTCTAAACTGTTGCTGAGCAAGTAGCAAAAAACTTCAAGGGGCTACTATTTTTGCCCCGCTTTGTACAGTTTGAAGTACAGATCCTGCAGTCTGGATTGCAAATTTGGGAACAAAATGGCAACAAACTCAAGTGGATGTTTTGTATAGGCCACACGACCACAATGGCAACGTGGATGTATGTATGAGTTGATTTAACGTTGCAGGTGTTCTTGGATGAGCTTCATGAAGCAGGCAAACTGCATTCGATGTCACTGTGGATGGACTTGTATTCAGTCGTCTCTAAAGATGCTAGATTTTTCAACCTGCTCGGTCAACCAGGTTAGTTATGCTTGTAGTTGTTCAATATTTTATGGTGAAGATCTGTGCAGATAATTTAAGATGTATGTCATTTTTGGTTTACAAAGCATGGCTCCTTGTAGAGTAGCGACAGTGACTAAACTTTGTGATTGTCACACAAGTCTGTGACTAATAACAATAAGATTGTTCCAAACAAGGCAACATTGATAAAACGTCAACAGTAACAAACAAAAGATCTTAATTTAAATTATTATACCTCAGCGCAACACGTGATCAGTCCAAATTGCATCACATGACGTTAACAAATACACACTGTTGATAGGTCAACAGTATGCATGCACTGTTGACCGGTCAACATTGAAGTTGTTACAGTTTTTTTGTTTAAATGATTTTTTTTGGTTTTTTGGAAGTATAACAAAACTCTTAGTGACTGTCGTGTCGATCATCATTTAACATTTTTGACCCTCAGTTCGTAAAATGTTGCCCGAGATCAAAGATCTCCGGCAACATTATATGAACATTCTGGTTAAAAGTGTTCAGTGATGAGACTGATGACCTCGGTGCAAATCATTATTTGTGTACTGTTTTATGAATTTCTTAGTAGTGTAAGATTTTAATACCTGTAATGACAGTGTGCATATACAATATATGTTTTAGCCCTGTGTGCTTTAAAATAGTACCTCCTGGTTTTTAGTCTGTGCACTTTGCCATTGATTGCATGATACAAGTTTATATGAGCTAGCTTGGTGTGGTTACATGAAAATTAAATATGTTTTACAAATTTTACAAGAAAAAAAACATTGTAGCAAAGTCAAATGCTCATTGAAAATGTACTATGATTGCATGTAAAATATAAATGTTGTGTCCTTGTTTATTCTATAAATTGTAAGGATTCGAGAGATTGCGTGAAGTTTTTCAACATGATTATTGTATGACTGGCTTTGTGAATTTTATACCGTATGAATTGCCGTTACTGTCGTCAAGCCATGAGCAGTTTTGTGTGCTTTTTTCTTTGCTTTGTGACCATTATGGTTATTTTTGTTGCTGGTAATTTTGAAATTTGTTGATATATTTGTCTTGTTATCAACTGAACTTTATGATTGTGTCTCAAAATGGTTTTCTAGGATCCACAGCTCTGGATCTGTTTAAGTTCTACGTTGAGGACTTGAAGGCTCGCTTTCACGATGAGAAGAAAATGATTAAAGAAGTTCTGAAGGTCAGTTATGTAGTTGTGCTTAAAGAAAAGAAAACTTTCTGAGCATCTGTGATCTGTTTTTCAGCCTTTGGCTTGACATTAGCTTAGACTGCAAGTCCTTGATGTGATACAGGGCTTGTGCATTGCACGGTGTGCTTGTTTACTGTTTAGTTTTTACTTGTACCCATCGTGTCTACCATTGGCAGATGTCCTGGCTATTTATATACTGAAATGGTTTTCTATGTTTACTCGTTCACGTATAAACTAGGCCTGACCTGATGTAGAGTTTGTTGGTTGACCAAGACAAAACAAAGTTTTTGTGCTGTGTTTAGTGTTGATTGTTGTCAAATGTGTAGTCAGACCAATTTATGTTAATTTGTTTCAATTGCAGGAGAATAGTATTTACCAGGGCTCTGTTCGCAGCAAAGACAACGTAATGATTGTTAGCTTGGTCTTAGTGGAGGGTTGTTACATACACAGCTTTAATGACCATTTTTTCATTTATCCTGAGCTGCCAGATTTTTTTTTGATTATCAATCTTCACAGATCTTTATTCTGGTCTTCCTACTGGGACATGCCAAAACTGCATAACACAAACCACTTTAGCTTGATGCCTTAGAGTTTTCTTTCAATGTTTCCTACTTGACTAAATGTAACAGTTCACCTGGTTTGTGTCTAGTCCATTGTAGCCGCCACCACACTGCAGTGTGTAATACGTTTACTAAAACTGAAATTGTTAATAGCCTGTGTGTGTGATTGTTGGACGCAGGAGAAGAAGTTGGAAGTTCAGATTGAGACGAGTTTCGAGGAGTTTATGAAATGGCTTCACGACGAGAAGCAGACGTTTGCGCTTGACACTGGCAACATAAAGCTCACCTATAACAGCGTCAGTGCGGCTTTTGTTTATCGATCCGTATGCCTTGGCCTCTGTAAAACAGTGCTGGAGGCATTGTGTTATTGTTGTATGTCATCGATTCGTATGTCTCTATGTCTCTATTTCACTGTTTACTTGTTACATTGTTTCTGCAACTGTGATTGTTCTTCATATATGTGGGTTCTGTTTTTGCTGCCACTACAAGCCACTGTTGCTATTATGTAGGGCATTGCAGAATACTTTTACTTTGCACGTTTGAACTAATAAAGCTTACGTCGGGGCTCTCATATGCAGTATTTATTACTTGCCATGCAGCAGATGTGATTGTTTTGTTTTGTTTTGCTTTTACATTCTGCACCTTACAGCAGATTATCTGATAAAGTAAGCAGCCAGGCAAGAGAGATATTTTAGTTGTGCTAACCAGTTATTTCTTATAAATGTTATGTAAGACAAGTTGGAGTTTCCTGATGGAACTTGTGTGGATGGTCTTCAAAACTGAAATAGTATCAGTTGCAGACAGTGTTTTAAACAGTGCCTTAAGATATGGCTTTTTGATCACGTCTACTCATAGCTGGCACCTTACAAATCTACCTGTTGACTGATTGATCGAATGCCACATTTGCCATTTGATGATGGATGATACATGTCGAACAAAGGTCAGGTCAAGTGAGAAGCGTTGACTATTGGTTTTGTATATTTATCATGTGTTTGCGTCATTTAATCTAATATTTTTGTTTTGAGACATTAAGCAACATTTTTGGTCATTGGATAGTACAGTAAATTGGTGTATATCGCTTAACTCTTTATGATATTTTGTTTGTTACAGTTAATGGAGAAAGCCGAAAATCGAGAGAAAGAGCGACTAAAAGAAGAAACAAAAAAGGTCTCATACTGTTTGATGATGCAAGCTTAATTGCATTGTTTTGTTAGTTTATAATTATTTTTGTTTATTTAGTTATATGTATGATTTAGCAAGGAGTAATCGTATGTAATCGTAATTGTGTGGCTTGGTAGTCTGACGGTAACGTGTCTGACTTGTAATCCTGAGGTAACTCAGGGATGCAGGTTCGACTTCGCACCAGGACACTGCCGGGTAACAACCTTAGGCAAGTTGTTCACACACATGTGTCTCTGTCACCAAGCAGTATAATTTGGTACCAGCTTCACCGCTGGGATGTAAACAGGCACACCATGCGATACACTGGCCCCGTATCCGTGGTCTCGCAGTGTGAAAACTGGTGTCTGGCTTAGGGCCTTAGGAAATGGAGATCAGCGCTGCCCTATGGGCCATAAGGCTCGGGAAGGACTTTACGTGTTTTCAATTGTATGTACTCAACAGCCGAGTATATTTGTGACAGCTGAAGCGATTGGAGTCATCATTCAAGTCAATGCTGAGGCAGGTTTCACCTGCAATTGAAGAGAAGATGACGTGGGAGGAGGTTAGTACACTCTGTTCCGTGTTGTGTAGGTTATCTGACCCAGATTCATTCGGTCTCGGTTTGACTGTTGTAACATGTTCGGGTCAACTTGTTAGGTAAAGTATACAGATAGTTGTTGATTTCCTGTATTTTTATCTTGCACTGCCCGATGCAGTTGGTTGAGTGTAGTGCAAAGATGAGCATCCTGTTTATAAGAACCTGCAGCATTAATCTGTAATGTTCTGTCATGTTGACCTGGCCTAACTTAGGACTGACTCTTGATATGTAGGCTGAATGTGTTGCTGATTGTTTCAGTAGATTGTCTTATTAGACTTAATGTGATACTTTCTACATTTGCTAGGATGGTAATGCAACTTCTAGCTGATCTATGGTGGAATAGATTGAGTCACTTTCTGGTTCTGCATGTCAATCAACCTAGCTCATTAATATTCAGCTGCTAAGTTACATACCATGTAGTCAGCATTGTCCAATAACGAATGGGTGTAGGCTGGTGATTTTAGCTAACTTATAGAATGAAAAGCTGGCCCTTATTGGAAGAAGTTCACTCCTTGAATTTTAGTTTTTTTGTGACTTGAAACTTGACGTTCTATGTATTTTCTCCTTGATGTATTGTATTTTTTTACTATAATATGGATTTCAGTTTTTTTGATGTCAGACCTCTATCTCTCCCATTTCTAGATTTTTCATGTTATACGCAACATTACTTCCATTTCAGTTTTTTTAATCTCATTCCCTTTTATTACATTTTTTTTTATCTTTTTGTTTGCTCGCTATATTAAACTGGCGGCTTGTCTGCCATTTTGCCAATGCAGATCCTTTATCTTATCATATATCTGACAAAGCTGTCTTTGACATTTTCAGCAATTTATAATGCATTGCGGCATGTGGTGTTAGGTTCGTCCTCGCCTGGAGTCGGACGCAGCGTTCAAGGCAATCACTCTGGAGGCTGATCGGCTTCGTCTGTACAGAGAGCACATTGCATCGCTGGAGGATTCCCATCGCCAGCACTCTAGCAGCACGTCGAGCAGCAAGCGACATGCTAAGAAAAACAGGAAACAGAAACGTCGATCGGAGTCAGCTTCACCGCGCTCCTACTCGCAGGTGATGCTCGGTTATGATGCACTTGTCTGCATTAATGGATTAATTGTTAAAAAGCTGCTCAATTAATATTTTTGATTGATTAAAATTTGAACAACATTTTGGGCTTCTAAGTTTTTAACATCAATAACGTCACTACTCTGCAGATTTTGCACAGGACAGGTCATCACTTTTGTTTGTTTTGTACTGCTTCCATAGTGTTCAATTTTTGCACTTTGTATTTTGTGGGAGCTTATCTTCAGACTAGTAATTCGACCACACTTATATGAACTGAAACTTCATCACTTTTTTGCTTTGAAAAGTAACAATACCTGCAGTGGTTGTTGCAGTTTATGTTCATTCATTTCTGACAAGTAAATGTGTTGATTGTTTTAGTCGTCATCAGATGATGAGCGTTCAAGTAAACAAAAAAGGCACAGAAGGAAATCCGAGTCACAATCTCCAGACTCCCATTCCGGTAATAGTAGTAATTAGAGCTGCGGATTTTAACGATTAATTTAATCGTTAACTAACAAAGAAAATTAACGATTAATTTTATTTTTAACGATTAACGGTTCTGCCGGATACGTCGTCAACAAGAGACGTTCGTCGCTGGATCCATCAACCGTGAACATGCTTGTTTGTTTCCGGGACTGGTGTCATTAGCATTAAAAACCTAAAAGGTTCTTAATTCATTAACACTTTCAGTGCATATAACTCTACAGTGACTTTTTTATTGATATTATGGTTTAAACAACGCATTTTCAATCACTGAATTTTAACTAAAATGAACGATTAATTAATCGTTAAATTTCAAAAAGTTAGCTATTAAAAAACATTTAATCGTTACCAGCCATAGTAATAATTATTATAATTTAGTAGTTAATTAGTACTGTATAATCATGACTTTAGATGCTATTACTAGGGTATTGCAGGCACACCTTTTAACGTTGCATGCTTTGTGTAGTCTCCAGCAGTTGTGGTTTTTTCATTGGATTATGCCTGATCCACTGCTCAGGCAGATGTTATTAATTCTGACTTAATCAGACATTTAAAACAAAGTTGAGGAGTACTCCAGAACCACCTTTAGTTGCAGCCAGCACTGGCTTTGTGTGGCAGGCCTGGTTAACTATAGGCCGCCACTTGTATAGCACCAGCTCTTGAATTATCCTCAACTACTCAGCATAAGCCAGTCTGCCTGATATAGATAGTTCGTTGATATTGGTTTAATGTAGCTTACGATGACATCAAAGTGTCAACTACTTTTGATTCCACTAGTGGTCACATGTTATACAGAACATCGTTCAACCTTGCCTGTGCTAGAAATGAATCTGACCGTGCAATTCTAGTAACTCTGACTAAAATTATTTAGCATACCTGGGAATCAAAACCACACCCAGCCAACAACTGTTCAACTCAAGCATGTGCAGTGTGCATTCTTGGTCAGTACATGGTGACAGGAGGTGAACACTTTGAAGAATCGAACGCAGCTAAAATTTATTTGTAATTTGTCGGCATTTTATTCCTCTTGTTGGTTTATTTACCGTTTCACCTGCATGTACGCAAATATGTGTAGACCATGGCAGTCATAGTCATCGGTCGAGAAAACATAAAAAGTCGAAGAAGGTGAAAAAGAGGCACAATGATAGATCGGTAATTGCCATTCTTTACACTGTTGTTATTTGATGCTTTTGTTCTTGATTATCATCGAAGTGTTTATTCACACGTAATAAAAGACAGACGTTTTAACTTGATGGAGTTTCTAGGCAAAGGCTTGAAACATGTAAAGTGGGACTTTCTGGAGCTTTAGAGAAGTTTTGATTGAATTCTGATTCCTCAACCGACTCGTGTTTGTAAGTGTCAGGAGAAATCACTCAAATCAGACTGCTGTGTTACCTCACCAAAGTTCTTTGCCGTACCCCGTCCACTTTATTACATATTATTTTTCAGCTAGATATTATTGCTTTTTATGGGGCCATCCTTCCTAGAAAGAGGCCCCATCATGTGTTGATCCTGTCCGTCTGTCTGTCTGTCCCGTGCCTCCACCTAGAGGGAAAACGAAAAGGCCTACGAATACCAAACTTGGTAGGAAGGGTCCCTGGGGCACCAGCACCCCGTGGACCAATTTCAAGGTCAAGGGGTCAGAGGTCAAGGTCACGGCGGCTAATTGCATTGTTGGTAAAACTATGTTATCAATATGGTATGATAATTGATTATGTGGCACGCACGTACTCAACTGCAAGGACGGCCCCATAGCAGGCGGCCCCTCAACGGCCGCACCTTCTTGTTACATGTGTTATGCACTGCACAGTGACGCTGGTTTGACCTTGAGTGCGTAGCACTGTTATCATTACTGTTGGCATGCTGATGTTGGCTGAAGTTGAGTAAGACACAGATATGTAGCTGTAAAAGGATATTAGAATAAGAAAAGGAAATCAACTTCATAACTCATTTTAATTCCGACTGATTTAATGTTTATTGACTTACAAAAGATGTTGTTTTTGTGCTGCGATATGATTGGCTGCATAATGTAAATGTTGTTGTTTTCTTTGCACAGTCGTCCGCTGATAACTCGAGCTCGTCTGATTCAGAAGACCAAACCAAATCTTCTCGAAGTAAAGACCAGTCACACTCGAAGAAATCTGCTGCCTCCAATGCAAAAACGTCCAGTTCTGCTGATGCATCTGAAAAGAAAGAACAGAAGAAAGATAAAGGGAATAAAGTTAGTATTGTTTTATGTAATTTCAACCAAAATTTCGGTTTTCTGCTGTTGTTGCTGTAAAGGAAGAATAAACATGAACATTTGAATGGTTATTGATAGATAGATATTTATTATAAGTCTGTATTTAAAATTCTTGAAAAAAAACATGCATTACTGTGTAGCAAGTAGATGACTTTTGAATGATGATAGGTCGATTCATGCCAGCTTTGTCAGTTCATTAAAATTTGAAGCAAAGTTCACATGAATGTTTAGATTTTCCGTGAAGTTTTAAATAATTTTCTTGTCAGTTGTAGAAGAACTACTGGGGGTTTGATTTTGAAAAAGTTATCAGTGCTGTTAAAATTATTGATGACTAACTATAGAAATAAGAAGTAATAATTGCAATAAGTGTTCTCATTTGATTAATACACTGAATGACTGCGTTGGCAGGTGAACGTGGAGTCATCGGATAGTGAGATGAGTGAGACTGAACTGGAGCAGAAACGTCGGCTGCTGCTGCAGCAGCTCGAGGATAGCAAATAGACATATAACGTGACAGACTCACTGCTGATAAGACTGTAGCATGGATAATATGTTTCTCCGTGTTTGTATAAGGCTGTCTGCACATTCGTACAATCGAAAACAAGCTTGTTTTTTTTCTTATTTCTGTTTTTGTTAATTATTATTATGGTGGCTTAGTGTAGTGTCAACGCATATCCAGTTAATGATTTCAATTGATGCCATGTCTGATTGGTACTTGGATGGGTGACTGTAAGCAGATAGTTATGTTATGGTTTGTAACTAGCCACTCAGGTCAACTCAGCCTGGCCATCCCTTGATAGGTAGATGCAATGAGTGGGGTGGAGATGGGCCTTTATGCCTGTATCGGTAATCTCGCAGTGTAAACTGGTGTATGACTGAAAACTAAGGAAATGTGGTCACCCGCGCCTTATTGCTCAAAAATTTACATTTTAAACTTATTTCTGTTCTTATGGACAGATGACTTAAATCTGAATGAAGTTGTTTTGTTTTTTATTTTTGTTTCATGTATGCAGACAGCTGAACACAGCTAATTAGCCAAACATTGCTGCAGTACTGTGTCATAATTATGTAATCCAACTTGTGTGTTTTTCATGCAAGTCTTACACAGTTGCAATCTTTCACGATGTTGTATTCTAACAGTGCACACAGGTAATGTGTGCAAGTTGGTCTGTTCATGTTCATCAGCTTGCTGTGCCCAATGTACAAGCGTAGGTGGCTTCATGAACTAAGCATCGATAACTCTTTCTGTTTTCAGTCTGTCTTACCATTTCGACCAGGCTCCTGTCGCCCCACTGAACGATATCATCGATCCATTGCTTCTTATTCTGCTTACTTTTTAATGCATGATGACACTGTTTGTCTGTTACGCATCCCTTTTCGTTAATGATAGTTCTAAGCAATTCTGTGTAGTAGTTTGTATCGACAAAATCAAGACTTTCAGTCGTTTGCTAAGTTTAGTGTTATTTGTTATTCTGTTCGTTTGTCAAGAGATGAACATGCAAGAAGATTGAGTTTGACGGACCACATTATATTTAATGTTCAGAGATCAGTCGTTTTTCAGCCGCATTATGGACCCGGGAGACTTAAGGCTTTATAAAGTTGACTTGCTTCACTCAACAGTTAGTGAGACTGTCTCTAATGGGGTTTATGGAGTGGGCAAGTTATTTGGTCCAGTGGTCTTTACATATTTAATGATAGGTTCATGTGCCTGCATGGCCTGATGAACATTGAATGCGACGTTCTCGAATTACTGAGAAATTGATCAAAGACTTTGCAAACGCTAAGCATATAAATGGACATTGATAAAAAGAAGGTAAAGAAATGTCTGTTAAATGCTTGCTGTGAGAGTGCTAGATTCTGTCATTGTTGCTGACTTGATTGCTTAAACTGTTAAAATTCTTCGTGTTTGAGAAATAAGAACTTCTAACTTTGTGTTTCATACAGTTTTATTTATCGATACATTTTTTTCAGATTTTCTTTTTGAAGACTACTTTAGTAGATGACTGTAATCATGTCTTGTCGCCTTTCACTGTACTTCTGGGGCTGGGCAGGAGTTGTACACCGTGGGCCATAAAAAACGTGCCACTTTACTTTTGTCCATATCTTCGCCAGTTATTGACTGATTTTTAAAATTCTTTAACTGGCATACTCTGCAGGTAATTTGCAATAATGTGATTATTATATACCCCACCACACAGTAAATGTGTTTCTACACTGCCTTGTGAAATATGAATGTACGCAAAAACTAACGATAATAACAAAAATTTAGGTAAGTGAAAAAAACGCTTAAGACCAACATTGCGATGAATGATTCGTATGACACTAGACTGTGTTATACCCACACAGTCTAGTGTCATACAGACCATTCACTGCAATGTTGGTCTGAAGTTTTTTTTCAATTTTACCAAAGTGTTTGTTATTATCGTTATGTATGCATATTTCATTGATATTTCACAAGGTAGTGTAGAGACGCTTTTACGGTGTGATTATCGCAAATTGTCTGCAAAGTGTGCCAGTGAAAGAATTTTGAAAATCGCTCAGTAATGGACAAAAGTAAAGTGGCACTTTTTTGGCCCACTCTATATATAAATATTTTTGTGTCCCAGTTGTTTAAGAAATGACTGCGATATGATCGGTATGGCTTAGCACCCGTAGGCAAACTTTGGGGCCCCATGCACAAAATCTGTAAAGATTTCGAGCGAGAACACAAATTTTTTTGAAACCTGTGACCTTTACTCGCATATGAACCTAAAAACGCAAACAACTCTTATGCAGCCTCTAGAGTAGTGAGTATTGCAGGGGCAACTGAAAATGCGAGACTGGAAAATGGAGGACAAAAATCAATGCGGCCCGGCATATTTCACCAACATGGTCATTGGTCAAATTTAGCAGTGAAGAATCTAGATGCCGACAGCTTCGTTCTTCTACAACTAATGCAGCTGTTGTCGTGAGGACATGGACCCAGTTCGGGAAGCACGCTTTCTCCATCTGCAGTCCAACAATCTGGAACCAGATTCCTTCCCACATCAGGAACATTGACTTAGTTTATAATTATTGAGTTTTAAAATTCAGACAAAAGTGATACGTTTTGGTAAGTTTTAGCTATTTGTTCTGGGGTCACGTTTTATTAGGACACAGTGTACATTAACCACAGACGTAATTTGTTTTTCTCGCATTTTCCAACCCCGAGGTTTTTTGTGCTCCATTTTCCAGTCTCGCATTTTTCACCCTGCATTTCTGAGCGCGTTTGTGCCGCAAATTTCACTCTTGCATTTTCAGCGTGCGGGGTAGAGGCCCAGGTTCTTCTCAGTGGCAGAAGGCCCATAGAAGTTTGGTTCTTGTGGTCGTGGAGGATACTAAGGGTGGACTGACAAGAAAAGTAGCGACGGAAGTGCTAAACGCGGCAAGAGAGAGCATTATTCTAATGATAAGAATCCGTCAACGGCAGCTTGTTTTGCCAGGCAGTGTCTTCGAGAATTTGGTGGTGACTGGAAGGATGGAGGGGAGGGGAGCAACAGGGGTGTCAACGACCGAAGTACCTGGATAGTTTGTATGAATGCCACTGAGTTGTTATTTTGGAAAGTAATCACACGATTTATTACTAGGTTCATTCTACGCTCCTAGGAGCACATAAAACTGGCGAACTGTGGACAAATTTCGGGTGGAATACGACGTTCGCGGCGTAATTCTTTCAGGCTGCCGGTAATAATTGTTTATCGCTGTCGCCATTGTTTGCATCATTCTCAAGTCGCTTGAAAACGCGATTTCAACTATAAATAGTCTATAAGAAACCCAGCTGTCGCTAGGGAAGGTCGACCGTACGCCGGTGTTTGAAAGCCAGCAAATGTGAATAAGGAGTCAGTTTAGCACCCCTGTTTGAAAATTGAAGGGAAGAAGAGGGTCGGCAATGGGAGCATTAAATAGAACATTTGCAAATGTATCATGAACGCTGTCAATGGTAATCATGTCGCTAACTGAAGCGGTTTGGCCACAGTTTGCAATAGAATTATTTGGGGTGCAGTCATTACCTTCGTTTGGGGGTAGATAGGGAGTTGTAGGGGATCCGACTTGGCACCACAGGGTAGCCATCGGACAACCCTGTTTATTTGTTCAGACAGTTTTCTGGCAAGAATAATCGTTTATCCACAATATGCGTTACAGACGACAGTCAGACAGACGACACATCTTACCCAAGGCTCGACCTAACGGTCGGCCAAAAAGCATCTCGCGGTCCGTTCGCTGCGTCATATCAGTGAGGCACTTTTGTCACAGAAGATGTGAGAGTGATTGACTGAAATTTGCTGATAGGTTGATAAATGGTATAAATAACATTCCCAAGGCGCAGATACATTTCACTCGATGATAGCTGCACTGCAGCGGTATTTTTTCTAATCCCGCCGCTGCGCGCCTTTTGTTGCTGGATACTCGGATGCGAAGAGTATCCGGTCCGGATCTCGTGGTCGTTCGGACGATACGCTAGGGACGTATGCTGTTGACGAAGTGCTGCGATGGCGAGCGCTGCAGCATGGTCGGTCTTTACAGTTGAGTTCAGTCGCTGCCGTGTAGCAGTGCAGTGACTGCGTCCGCTCGACGTGCTGTCCTCTAGTCTCCCGGTGAGTACAGTCGACGTGCGAGTCCAGCGAGGCATGCGCCGGTACGTCACAGAGCGTCGTGGGTGGTCGGTGGGTCGGTGTCGGTGGTCGGTCAGGTGACGGCGGGCGGGTCCATGTACGACCGCCATGCACCACGTGACGCTGGTCTACCACGTGACCGTGATGCTAGTCTGTTGCGCTGCTGCTGTCGTCATATCGACGTCATCAACACTCACTACAACAACAGGTGCGTTCGCTGCATGCGCCGCTAACGCCGAGACTTGACGTCTGCTCTGCGATCAGCTGATCGCGTCTCAAACAAACTGCCATAGGCCTTCTGAACAGTTCTGGGTGAGTCTTAGGGCTCTAAACAGTAAAAACGCGCACAGGCGCACACAAAACACGTTACTAGGGGAATCTAATACCAAACATACGCTAATGCAGAGCTCCATTGATCGACTGATTAATTGACTGAACATTTTGTTGAAGTTTTTTGGGCCGCAGTGAGTGCATCTTTATGCCTTGCGTGCTCCAGTTCTGCTGAACATTGTTGCCGTTTTATTAAATGTTTCTTTGAACAAATAAACAAACAAACAAACAAGACGACGAGGTCAGGCTGCTATCGTGCCTTCAGTAGCAGCGCCATTTGGGGCCTGAGACTAACCCCAGCCATATCCCACAAGTCACAACACATGTGGGATTTGTTCAGAATTCGAGTAGTATAAGCTATCACAAACAGAGTAAGTTTTAAAAAAGCAGGCAAAGTCAGCATCGACGGTGTAGCTACTAGGTATGCGATTTACCAGTGCCAGCGTTCCTATACAGGTCAGGGAAAACTGGAAATGGGAATTTATGTGGTCAGGGAAAGTCAGGGGAAAATATTTTTGAAAAGTCGGGGAAAAGTCAGGAAAAATGATCTTGGATCATGCAGACTGCAGACATATGTGATTTTTTTGCATTTATAAATATTAAAAAACAGACAAAATTTGCAGTATAGAACGTACGAAAGCTAGAAGTGTTTCGGCTTCAGGGGTGGGGGGTTGCCCCCTGATTTCCCGACTTAAGCTTCTGTCGTTTGCATATTGCTCCATTAATACTGTTTCATTACCTTGTGATATAGTGTACCATTTCTGACATTTGTGCAATAGGGTTATTGTTTCTATAAGGTCAGAGAAATTGTCATTCCATGCCTGTAAAAGTCAGGGAAAAGTCAGGAAATTTTGCCACAGAAGACCTGTAGGAAAAAGAGTGCGGTATACTCATTTCTGTTCCTTAGGTAAGTTTATTGAACTGGTGTGAACTTGCGCACGATAATGGGTCGTTATCTTCCCGGTTTTTACACGCGACAGCATGTAATGCTTCGCGCGTCTTCGCCGTCGTCGAGGTGTCTGTTCGTCTGTCTGTCACACCCTTCAGTCCTATCAAAACGGTGCAAGCTAGGATCACAAAATTTGAACAACGGGCTCCCCAAGGACACTAGTTTTTAGTGACAAAATTTTGTGCCTCTCTGTGAGGGGTTTCCCCTCGAACGCGGGCGTCAAACAGGGATACCCCCTAAAAGACGTTATTTTGCCGCTATTGGCTCTTATAGTGTGAAAACGGTTGCAAATAGGTGAAGATTGCTGCATATCATAACAAGCATTAGTAACGGGCTTTTTAGATTTGTTAACATCGATGATCTTAAACGACCATGAACCACCAAAAAGGGGTTTTGGTGATTTTTTGCAATATTTGGCTACAACGCACATTTCAACAGTGAATTGCGACGAAACGGCTGGAGATAGATCAAGAAAACCAACATATAAAATTTCCAGCATTGAAAGATTCTAGCAGTCCAAGTCCCGATCCCCTAGGTTTAAGGAAACCTGCGCCGGTGGGTGTCAAAGACGGCTACCTTCCTAAAAAGTGGTTATTTTATCGTTACTGGCTCGTTTAGCGTGAAAACGGTTGCAGATAGGCATAGACATGCTGCTTACTATAACAAGCAATAGGGACAAGCTTTTTAGTGGAGTTAACATCGATGACTTTGAATGACCTTGAACCCCCAAGGTAAGGAGTTTTGGTGTTTTTTGCAATTCGTGGCTTCGGCGCAGATTTTAAGAGTAAATTGCGACGAAATGGATAGAGATAGATCAAGACAACTTGCGAACAGGAACTGCTGGACTGTCGCGCGTCTGAAGAGTTTTGCTCAAATTACTTGTCACCACAGCGTTAACAGTCATCGCATAGGCATGGGCATACTGCTTGATACAGATTTATCTACTTGTCTAAAGTCGTTGCCTCGCAGCGACGTGATCGGGATTTAAACCCAAGTACGACGTGTTGATGTCAAGTTCGACGCCAGTATTTCACCACGCCATACAAGAAAATGTGTGTATACATGCATAGCAATTACAATGCACTGTACGTTTGCATACTAAGGACTTTGTGGCAGCCGACAGTGAAAATTTCGTGATCTTAACTTGCGACGTTTCGATAGAATCGCAGAATGTGACAGGCAGACACACACAGAGAGACACAGACGCCTTTGCGATAGCTGAAACGGAGCTTCTGCATAGCAATGCTGACGCCCTACAAAAATGTTTGCATCGAGCGTGTGCGCAGTTTCGGCGTCTGGAAGAATATCGTCTATACTGGAATACGATACTTACGGACGTGACGGGGTTTTGTGTCCCTGCATGTTATATATACCTGAATCTTGTCTCCGGGGAAATTATTACGTGAACGCAGCCTGTGGGTCATAGCTTTTAGCAGTTTACTGCGCACACTATAGGTCTGTCCGGTCTTCTTTCATCCGGTGATTTAAATGCGATAGGCGAGGTCGAGCAATATGAAGGCGTCGGTCTCAATGACTTTCCGGTGCCTGGGCCTATAGGCTATCATCTTTCTGTCCGTCGTCGCCTACGTTATTCATGACTTCCGTCACCGCTTCTATACGATGTTTATAGTTTGTCTCTGCGCTGTATTTTTCAACGATTCTCACCGTCTCACGTCGTCATGTTAGTCCGTTCGTCCATTCATTTGCATACATGTAAGCCTGCGAGTTTCTTTTACCGTACGATGCGACAGGATAATGCGGTGACCTACGGACCTAAAGCCAGCTTAGTGAAAAAAGTTAATAAGGAAGAGGATTTTCGATCGAAAGTGAAAACTGATTGGCGATAGAAATCTGCCGAATTAAGAAGGTAGGCCTGACGGCAATCGGCTGGTTGCATACATGCAGTCTTGTATAGAAAGAAGTTGCGGAAGCGTAGAACAGAGTTTAGACCTGAAACGAAACTTTAAACGTCCAATGAATACGTTCGAAAATTGAAAGTGACAAAAAGGTGAAATGCTGAAATTAGGCCTACATGGTGAGATGAATATAGATTCAGCCAGTTAGGTCGAGGCTGGCAAAACAGTTCGTGAAGTGGACCTAGTTCCAAATGTTCAGTCATTTGAATCGGAATGATGATTAGGCTACCAATAGGCTATTTAAACAGTAATGATAATCCATTTGAAGTCGACCGAAGGAGACATGATATGGATAATGAATGGTGCAATGGCGTTGACTGTTGGTTACGAAGTTGACATATGTGTAGGTTTAACGCATGGTTGTAGGCCAAATTATGATTTTTGACGCCGATTTTATTTTTTTCTATGTATATTTTTATTTTATTAATACTGCTTTAACTGCGAATTTATTATTTCGCTGCAACTTAGTTCAGTCCAGCACCTGTGCTGCTGTGTTTTTTAATTTCATTTTTGGTCAAACTTTAAAA
>Ga0209671_1001438_pt1 | contig 19879 bp, 8 predicted proteins | sample WorMetHERISLAND2_2_FD_187401 | JGI IMG/M metagenome (GOLD analysis project Ga0209671, IMG submission 187401) | Marine gutless worms symbiont microbial communities from Max Planck institute for Marine Microbiology, Germany - Olavius geniculatus... | ecosystem: Host-associated > Annelida >...
AATCATATTTGTAATTTTGTACGTTTATGTTTTAACAAGAACAAAAAACACAAAATTAAAAAGCACAAAAACATTTTAAAATGAAAAAAAACATTAAAAAAATTTTAAAACATTTAAAAATAGAAAAACATTAAAAACATGTTTTTTACATTTAAAAAACCAAAAAAAAATGTTTTTACATCTATGAACTAAACTGGTGTGAACTGAAATGCAGTGACTGACATATCGCAGTTCAGTTCAATCCTGGCGCTTTGTACACGTCTTTACAGAACGTTCAGGCTCCGCGTGGCGCACTGGCAAAAGATATCGCCAGTTGGCTCTGTAATCGACAACATGGTAAAGAAAATGTGATTAAGCCTAATATCTACCTTCACAGTAAAATTTTCAAGACAAAGGTGGCCATCGGATCTCCCGAGTTTTACAAGTTGCGTCTACATGTATATCCTACACCTAAAATGTGGAACAATTTACGTCAATCTCGTAGTTTTGCGGTAGCCTCTTCCGCCATTCGAAATACCCTCCATCTGGACATTTACAGAATCTCTCTATATACTCTTTTCGCACCAACTCAAAACATGTTTATAACCAGATATTATACACAGCGTTTAAAAAAACAGACAAAAATTGTTTTTTGTTATAACTTTGTTGAATTTTCACCAACTTTGATAATTTTTGGCAAAAAATGGCCAAGACAATAGAATTGTGTAAGGTTGACTTATTTTCCAATTCACCTAATTTATGTCAACGCACTACCATGTGAAACACAGATGCGCCAAATTGCTACATTTCACGGTGCTTATTTGTATCCGATTGCTCACCTTTGCATCATCAATTCGACATTGGGCGCCACGTGATTTATTAATTTTGTCGTATTAAATATTTTAGGGTGAAAATAGCAAACAACAAAGTAGCTGATTGATGAGCTTAAAACATGTATAATCGATGAATGAATGCCGTTTGATCAGTCAACCTTTGATGCCGCTATCAGCCAGTGGCGTTGCATCTAAGCCATTGTGTCCGTGTATGCTGGGCACACTTTGGGCATAAACTCTGATAACTTGCAAGCGAGTTGTTATACAAACTTGTAATTCTGCCAAATAATGTACATTTCACTTATTGTGTGTTTAATTAAGTCGTTACAACGTTTACTGGAGACAACAGCTCAACGTTATGCAAAGTTGAAGCATCTGTGTTTCACACGGTAGTGCGTTGACATTAATTAAGCGAAATGAGAATTGAGTGCATCCTACACAATTGTGTTGTCTTGGCCATCTTCTTGCCGAACATTATCAAAATCGGTTGAAATTTGACAAAGTTATGACAAAAACAATTTTGACTGTTTTTTGAAACACGGTGTATAACCAAATGAATATGTTCGTTATATTTATAACTTAGCTTTTATATTATCTCAGTGCCCCACCCCAGCCTTTACGGCAGAGATTCGGCGGGCTTCTCGACAGTATCGTGAGTTATACGAATTTAGCCAATTGCTTGTTGGTGGCCTAGCATAGGCTAGTGGTTAGAACGTCGGTCCTGGCCGGCGAACTTTCCCTATCCTGCGCTAGACTGATGGATGGCTGTTTGACCACTTTGTGGGTAAAGCGTCCGCTATCAGTCAGCCAACAAGGCCAACTCAGCCTGCCATCCCTCCGGGGTCGGTTAAATGAGTAGTAACCCATTATATGAGTTACGGAAGGTGGGGACCTTGGTACAGCCGACTGGGGCTGCCTGGCCGGCCGCTGCACCAGCCTGTCTGCAAACTGCACGTGGTGGCTGCGCGATCGGCGGCTCTGGTTAGTGACGAAAAGCGCATTAGAGGTGTGTATACGCGACGATGTGCTATACAAATTACAACCTTTACCTTTTTATCTTGCTTACGTAAAGACTGGCCAGTCGGAAGCAAATACTGTTGGTGCACAGTAGTGCAGAGGCTAGCCTTCCCTGCTTCCTGTTCGTCTCTGAGAACGTCACGACTGCCATATAAACGGTTAAACGGAGTCGTGGCGCGGTCCGTAATTCGTGGCCTGTTCGCGCAGTCAATGGCGAAACGGCCGAGGTCGCTGCTATACACTGGTGCCGTAACAGTCGAATGACAGGCAGTCATTTATAAGGACAAGCGTGGCTGGACGCCGCGCTATAAAGCCAGCCAGCGATCGATCTCTGTCGTGTACAATGATAGATGCGACTGACACCCGGCCACGCTCACCGCGGGTCAGTTCACCGGCCAACATATCCCCAGATCATCGTGGGACCTCACGAAGAAACCGGGAATTTCGTTCTCTATCGACCGGTGGCGCCAGTGTCAGTTCCAAGCATAGCACTACACAGATTGCGGAACAAAAAGTGAAATGCTTAGTGTGCAGTTATGACGGGCGTAGAACTGACAAAAAACCGTAAACGACTAAAATTACGTAAACGTTTCTCCACGGCCTAGAGTCATTACACGAGTGAAAAACTAATGGGGCATAATACGACTCTAGATCGTAATACCACGTTTACACGATCAAGCAATCGTCAAGCAAACATCGAGCAAACATCGTACCAGCTCGTCGAGCCAGCTTCATCGTGTAAACGGGGTATAATCGACGGCGTGTTCTACGTAAGACGTGCGTGCTATAAACAAACGCGAGACGCGTTTCAACCGTCACGCTTGATTGAAGTGAGCCTATGAGCGGTTATAACATTGTAGACAGTGTGGTGTGCGATATGAAAACGAAGTAAACGCGGCATCACAACGACAGGAAACAGGTCATCATCACATTGAATAGTTTTGCAAACCTCAGTAACAATCACGGTTAGAGTTACGTACCACGTTTTCTTTTTCTCAACCCGAGATGAAGATATGGGCCATGGGTGTGGTGTTTCAACCGGCGGGCGTCCGGACACGACCCTAAATTGGGAAGGGGGAATTCCGTTTGCAATCCGGCGTCCCGGGCCGGGTCTTGCCGAAAAGCGAAACATCAAGATGCAAATCCGGTACATCCCAGGAAATACGGGACGCATGGTAGCGCTATTATTACTTAACCACGGCATCAACGATTCACATAACCGCAAGCAACTTCATCACAGAAATGTTCGTGATATCAATGGAACACGAGACGAAAAGGGAAATGACCTCCTGGTCGTATCATTGTAGCCTAAGTCAGTGCCACGATTACATACTCCGGACTGCAGAATTCTCTTCCCGATGTTCACAACTTGAACGTCTGCAAAAAGTCAACCGATACTTCATAAAGTTACGTCAGAAAATCGGTAGCGTTCTTTTAAATCGTCGGTAAAAAGCACATCCCGAGTTGTTCAAAATTGCAACATGTGAAAAAAAATCGATCAATGTTGTATAAATTTATGTCAAACACTCGGTAGAATAGGCTACTGTTTTATTTCGCGGAGTACATAAGGTCACAACCGGCAGACTGTAATGATCCCCAACGAGTCGTCACGGCATCGAATGGCCACAGAACACAAACTGGCATTGAGAGTCCGACAGACAGACAGACAGACAGACAAGTACGAGTATGACGAATGATCCGCCCATGCACTGTTCCGTAAACTATTAGTTTTTTTTGCCAAACATAGAACCTCAAGCGTATAGATAGTTCAAATTGCAGACAATCTCGGGAATCTAAAAGCTTAAATAATCATCGTCGGACTTTTATAAAGAAAACCCACACATAATTGTTCCGTTATGGTTTGCGTCTCTTTTCACAGGCTTCAGCGAGAACTAAACGCCTGGCTGACCGGTTGACTGAGAAGCCAAGAACGATAGCAAAATTGTCAGAGATCGAGACGACCAATATGGCAAAAGATAATAGCTACCGACCTAGCAGGAGCTATTAGCAGCATAGTCCTATCTCGCGATGGTAAAGTATCGAAAAATCCGGTGTTGTGAACTTGACCTATGACTTACGAGCTTGAAATTCACTAGAATTCGTGCGGTTGTCAATATACATGTACACGCAAAACATCATCAAGCTAAGTATAGCGGTTCATGAGTGGCAACAGAAAATAAACAAACAGACAAAAAAAAGCAAACAAATTTAGGGGTGATGCTGAAAGCAATACTGTCGTCGCTACGGCGGACAGTAACAACAAGATGGAAGACAAAAACGTAGCCAAAATCTGGACGAAAAGAAGCACTTGGGAGTGGGACATGGAAAAAGGTGTCCCCTTCCCACCAAAAAGGGGTATAACTATGGGGAGAAGTTGTGTACCCTCCCCAGAAAATTAGCGGATTTTTTTTGTGTGTGAAAAAGGTGTTTTGGTGCATTTATGACACTATTTTGAGTAACCGAGTTAACATCTAAAAGAGAAAAACACGTGCCCCTAGTGTCCTCTATGGCTACGCCAATGATGAGAGACAAGCTTAGAGTTCAGGCAAGTGATCAACTGACTGTGGCAAGCGTGTGAGTCGCCGTAGAATCCGTAGCTGCAGCGACAAGAGTAGGAGCCGACCGTGTTGTGACAGGTTGCAGTCGCAGGGCATCTTTGCACCATCATCTCCGCATCGCCACACTCGTCCACGTCTGTAGCAGTACCACATACCGGTGTTGCTTCAGTGCCGACATTATATGCGGTCGTCCGTCTAGCTAGCTATACACAGTGAAGCTTGCAAACTTAAGTAGGCCTGTATATATCTGACGTGCAAGGAATAAAAGTAGAAACTAAGAAGGCCTAAAAGCTAAGTTGCATAGGAGAGAACACTTATGTCTAGTTGCTTACTTACTTTAAATTTTAATTTTAAGTTTACTTTTACGATGCCTAACGTCGTAACTCGTAAGCGATCAGAATAAATTTTGTCAAGTTCTCTTTACACAAGATGTGTATCATTTTCTGGAGGTTTTGACGTCAGGCAAGCTTGATATTTTTTCTTTTTAAACTGAAAATTCGCACATCAATTACTTTTTATGACAGAAACATACCAATTTAGGCTTTTCTGAACTTTTTAGCTTTTGAGTTAAAAGCCCTGGTGCGACCGACAGACAGACAGACAGAAAGACAGACGAACCAGCAAAACCCATATTGAGGTTTATTACGACGGCTGTCCAAAAACACGTAGGACCGTCACCCACAGAACATTTATTGCACCACGCTACGGCTACTTACTTTATAGACATCCGGTGACCCATACAGCGCTCGATCCTTCTGTTCGTGACCGTGGCTCATTGTTAGACAAGCGTGCGGTTAAATTAAAATGTCCGGATTCTGCGCGTTTTATGCGATTTACGACATATTCAAGCAACTGAACGAAAAAATGTCTTTACCCGAACTTGACCGGCCGGCACGCACTGCGGGCGGCTTCGCTCACTGCACACTGAAGAACTGAACCAAACTGAATTGGGAGTTCGGTCGCTATAAACAGGGCTTAAATAACGGAGTGCAGTAGGCGCTGACGCATAACTGAATGGGCGGTCACATACACAAGACGTGCAGAGATCTTTAACTCGTACGTAATGCTGTAAAATATATTTCGATGTTCTGTTTCGTGTTGTTTATATGTCTTTGGTGTTCTGATCAATGAAATATTAACTGTTTTTATTGTATTATTTGCGTGTTTTACCGTTTATCGCGAATACAAAACGCATAAGTTAGTGCTATAATGTATGACTTTGAATGTCCGTCTGTAATTCTTTGGTTCCGGTCATATCTGTTATAAATGTTCATAGAAGGTTAATTTGTTTTTTTATTACAAACGTTTTTTGATGTTTTAATCTTGCCATCAATTTGTTATTTATTTTTAGCAGTCGATGTACTTTCCTGTGTATTATACGAGTTGAGAAAAAATAGTGTCACAATAGGTGCTCACAATTTCGATGTTGCCCCTAAATTCCCCCCTTCCCCAAACAGAGGATTTTTAACCCAAATTTTGTATGCTTAAAAAATTTCCGCTGACACAATGCCAGAATTAATGTGTGAGAAATCATTTGAGAGTCGCCTCACTAATCAGGAAATATGCGCATGCATCCGTTGTCCTGTGTTTATCGTCCATTCATTCCAAACATCGTACAGCGCAGTGCATCTCACAACGTAGACGCGCTATGCCGAATGTGATCACACCAGCCACGCAATATGATTACGTGACAATTGGGGAATTGGAAAAACGCTATCGGTGAAACATTTTGTGAGCCGGGAAAAACTTGAGTGGGATTCAGTATTAATAGCAGCCTAAAAAGCAGACCGCAAAGAACTCTAGGTACAACTCGTCCTGACGATAGAAGGAAAGAGCTAAAGGCACGAAGCGCCGGAGCCCCCAACAATAAGGTCTAGGAAAAAGACCTTCTACACTTTTGTGCATCTTTGCAAGCCAAAATGGTTTCATCTGCACGGCTGATTTTAATTTCATAAATTAGCCTATCTGTGATTTGTCCTTGCAGGAACAACTCGTCCTCCGAAACAAAAAAGATTTTAGTCCCTGCTAGGAAGAGCTTAAGTTCCCACGAACGACTTTTTCTGTCCATAATAATCGCAAACCGTAAATAGTATTTTTTTTAATTTATAAGTTCTTCAAAATTCTCGCATTCGGATCCGGGGCGCCACAATTTAAGAGAAAAGACTTGACAAAATCCTGGATAAGACAGTTCTAAGGATAGAAGAAATCCCCACATTATCGGTGAAACGACGACCACGGGTACAGTGGACAGTGAGTGGACAGACTACCGGAATAGACTAGCCGTTAATCATGGAATTACAATCATTGCGCTGCTGCTGCTGCTGTTGCTTGGTTCATCACAGAATTACAGCTACAATTCAGTGTCATGTTGTTTTTATGACTTCTTGTGCAATATTACACAAAGTGTCAAAAAATACAAATTAAAAGCTGGAAAAAACATTTCCCGAATCTGAGGCTTTTTTACCAGATTGCAACATTACTGGAAGCACAAATTTTTTTAGGTATAGCCATAGTTGTCAGCGCTTCTAGACGTCTCGAAAATTGTTTATTTCCGCCACTTTATTTTTGCTGTTTTATGGCCATATATCTGAATACATATACTAGCATATAAACCGTTGACTCAACGCAACGAAATAACATGGTAAAACAGACAGTTAAATAGCGGATTTACCGTGGCAGAGCCCCGAGTCAAAGACGTATCCGCGTTGGCAAACGCATTCTCTGGTAGCAGCGTCGCAGCCGGCCAAGTTCTGTGCGAACGCGTTCGGACAGACCGTACGAGCAGTGCACGGGGCGTTAGATGTAGTCGATATGTCGCTGAGATCTGTACACGAACACAGCATTGTCTTATTTGATGACCACGTCTGATCTCTCACTCTAATAATCAACTGTTGAGTTGAGTCGTTTGTGTAAATTGGCCAATGAAACGATTTCTGGTACTACGTAAAGCTAAAATTGTGCACATTTTGTATTTTTCGCACAACGATAATTGAATTTTTACTTAGCTGAATGGGGAGATGGCAACAATTCTTCGGCGGACAAAAAAGCTGGATTTTGATGAAAGAAAATAAAGACAAAAAGAAAAAATGGAAAGCGTAGGAGAAAGATAAAAATAATAAAAAGCGAAAATGGGAAATCGATCGCGCTCGCAATGAAATGCAGCGCTTGTGGACAGAGTTAGAGATTCGTAAGCGGAAACTGTGTATTTCGTGTCATTTTTGAAATGACAAATTTTGCAAATTTTCTTGAGCTTGGTTGATGATCAGGCCTATAGCAATCCTCTGCTTTGGCAAACGCATTCCCTGGTAGCGATGCCGCGGCTTGATCAAGAAAAAAACTCAGAAAAATACCAGAATGTAAAAAAAACAAGACGAGAAAAAAAGTAAGAAAAAGAAGTTGAGTTTGTCCCGCGGTGATGTCTAAATTCGGCGTCTGTAAACAGAGTTAGAGCCGCGTGGGTCCAAGAGACCGTCTGGTTTACACACGAGGCAGTCGTGGTCGGTCTTCCTGCACGTGGTTGATTTGATTGCGGCCAGCCGGCCAGTTGTTCTAAACCAAACTCTCTCTCTTTATCTTTCACACACGGTCGCCAACGGTTGGCCGGTTGTTCTAATGGATTAGCGGCCGGCAGCGTCGCCAAGCAATAGGGAGCAGGCACGCACACATAGGAAGCACACGGGGCGGAGGAAAGACCGCGTGCCTGGCTGCAACAGTCGTCCTTAAGCTGGGCTCCACAGCGAGGCGACTTCTTCGTCGTCTCTTTGAAAATCACTGACAACGAACGGCGACCGAGCTAACCCTTCTTAGTAATAGTAAGGCCCGACTTAATCCGTGTACGAAGAAAATGCAAATTACACACGAAGGTTCTGGGGTTAAACGCAAACTACAGGCAACTTCATTGATAATAAGTAAATAAATAAAGAAGATTTTACGCGAAAGGTTAAAACGGCCTGAAATTGTCGCAATATTTTCCCTTGCTACTCATGCCTAAAGCGAAATATCAACGTACAAGTTACGTGTATCGTTTTGCGTGAAATAAAATAAGCTAACACAAAATGCGATTAATGAAAAAACGTAGTAAAAACAATGTCAGAAACTGTATACTTTAAATGTTACCGCTTTTTCTGTTGTTTTTTTCATAACTTATATTAAATCTTTGTAGCCCCGTACATTGCTGTTTTTCTAGGCTTGGTTATAGAACCACAGTCAGAGCACTTTAGTGATTTTTTTTGTCTTAACATTTATGCATTGCATTAGTACTACTAGTTTTGAGATTGCGACGTACTGTACTCTAAATGAAACAAATGAACAACTTAAAACTGAACACTAAATAATCGTCTGGCGCCTTTCCTGGCAAAAATTCCGCGTATAAATGTCACTCAGTTTAAAAGGGTTACGGTGACGGTCGTCCTCGGCGTTAATCAGAAGCCTTTCGATTCCACCGTCTTAGATACACGAGAGAGACAGACGGACGAACGAACGACAAAGCCAAGAGCGCCATGTTGCTGCGAAGACGACGGTCACTGGAGGAATTGAAGAACGCTACACTGTGCCACGTCGTCGTATGGGCGTGATGTGGGTGCCTTTTGGTGGCTGGCGACCCAAACCTTTACGAGTAGCCTAGGCCTACTCCTGCTGCCGCTGCTAAGTCTGTCACGAAAGAACGGTCCGCCACAGCGCGTACACCGATTGTCAAGATAAGCAGTGGCCGAAGATTCGGTGTCGTTATTTGTCATTAGACTGGTAAGCCTGTAGTCACTGTTTCAACGTTTGTGACGACTAGAGGAATTTGTGACACAGAAGGCCTATTGTTACACGTTGACCTAAGTCTTTAAGTTTTACTACTCCTGCTGCTGATGCTGTTGCTACTGCCGCATCACAATCAACTTCATCTCATCGACTAGCTACCGACTGCATAAAAAGCCCATTCACTCAAAAACAAAGTGCACGATGTTTTCATCCTAATGTATGCGTTACTGCGTTTGCTTTTTTCTTCAGTTATTTCCCCTTGAATTGTTCGCTGCTGTTCATGTCTAAAGAAAACTTGCATTCAAAATCAAATGCTATTCCATTTGATTTAAAAAGCTCATTCACTCATCGCCTAAATACCAAAGTTGTCTGGAGCTCATTTACTCGTAACTGTCAACGTATTTGTACTCAGCTACTGCCTTTTCTTTTTGCTCCAGTTGTCCTCAATCGTTTGCTATGTTGCTGTCGAAAAACCGCTTATAAATGTACGCAGCCTACTCCGGAACAAAAAGTTCATTCACTCATCGCTTATACATGTCTAAACTATCTGCAACCCTTTCGCTAATAACTATAACGTCCTGTATTAAGTTGCCGCTTTTTCCTTTTCCTTCAATCGTCTTGAATCGTTACCGTCGAAAAAAAGCCCATTCCATTCACTCATCGCTTATACATGTCTAAACTATCTGCAACCCTTTCGCTAATAACTATAACGTCCTGTATTAAGTTGCCGCTTTTTCCTTTTCCTTCAATCGTCTTGAATCGTTACCGTCGAAAAAAGCCCATTCCATTCACTCATCGCCTGTAGACGTCAGAGCTCTCCGGAGCGTAATCTTGTATCTCGACCGCGTTCTGTCAACGCCACCGAGAGCCCACCGGCGTGCAATTAATTGTGCTTTACTGAGGCATTAACTAGACCGGCAGTCACCGTAGCCATGCGGGCTGATGCGGCTCAGTCTTGGCGCGATATTTGTTTAGTCACTTTAGTGCTCTTAAATTCGCGCATAAGCTTTTTTTATTTTGTTTACGTCAGAATTTATAATGTAATATCTAAGCAAGTGAAGGCACGAACGTTGCAAAACAATATCGGTGCGTTTTATTCACCCTTTTGTCTACCGGGTAGAGACTATACTGCAGTATTTTGCTCACGGCTTTACATTATCTTGAGGCAAAAAACAGATAAACGTGTACATCGCGTAGATGTATAGTTACATTTAAAAGCCATTGTATTTGTAAATTGCAATGTAATAATTTTTTTAGTTTTGCCAATAGTTGTTTTCCTAGTTCTTAACTTTTTATGCTACTAATATTATTAATTGATTGTTAAAGTCGTAAGCGAAGTACAAACAAAGAATCACATTAAAATGGGCACATTCCACAATAGACACTGAGAAACTGGTTGCAGTCTTGTGCAAGCTTGAAAATGACGTTATAAAATTAAGTATAATCGAAAACCTTTAAAGGATTTTCGAAATACGTTAAATTTTCAGACACATTGAGAGTGTGATTTGTTCAGATTACTGCGCAGCATGTCGGTGCCGTATCATGTCGTTTAATGCTTTTTAGATAAATAAAATAAACAAATGAATATAAAACTGTTGTAGGCATACTCACCGAAGATGTTGATTTGAGTGGAGTTGCTGGCGGACCAACGTCGTGTGATGACGTCATTCTTGTGCGTCCGCGAGAAAAACAAACTTATAGAATCTGCAAAGTACAGACAGTTCAGACAATCACAGATGCATAAACGTTCCAGAAAAAGAACAAAACGTTAAAAAACGTAAAACGTGGCAAAAATTTTAAAAAATAACGTTTGAAAATTTTTCATAAAAACGTTAGCCCTAATTTTTGCAACTTTTTGCCTAAAACTTAATGCTGTAAGTGCAGTATAGCTAGAACTTGAAAAAAATTACTCAATTTCAATTTAACCTTGTGTCATAAAACGAACTACCACCAGATTAAGTAAGTAAACTACCACGAGTGTAACGTATTAATTCGTTGCATTGGCTTTAAAAGTGTTTCTCGACATTCTTGGTAAAACAATGAAAGTTTTTTTAAGGAAATCACACTTCACACGATCGTGTGAGTGTTTTAAGAACGACCTTTAAAGTCTATGGGAAAAGGCAAACTTTGACTCTCAGCCAATCAAAAACCCCTGAATCGATCGTCACCAAATTCGAACGGCGTGATTACGTTGTGGACGCCTACCACCAAAAAAATTTGGGCTCAATCCGCCCAGGGGTTTTGCCCCCCCATATAGGTGAAATATACACCCCTAACTAAAGTCAGCTTGTAAGGACGCCATATGCATAGTCCCATCTAAGGTTACCCAAATGACTTTTGCTGTTTTAAAGGACTGATATCATCACATCGTCCTTACACACAGTTGTAAAGTGGTAAGTTTTTTACACACACACATATATATATATATATATATATATATATAAAACGCTAAGAAAAACCGCTAAGAACGTAAAAAACGTGCAGGAATAAAAAAAAAGTAAAAACGGTTTAACATCTAGCGCCAATCAGATCAATAAAAAATAAAATACCTCACTTTTTACTGAAATTTTCCAACAGCAAGAAAAAATGTCGATGCCGAGTGCCGACATAATGTGTGGCCGTCCAGCGTGTTGTTGTCGAAACTTTTTATCGTAAGCGTCAAACTTTATAGCGGGTAGGCCATAAAAGTGACACTTTTTCAACTAAGTGTGTCAATGGGCCATATAACGTTATAAACTGCAAGACTCTATGTTCAAACCATTTTGACATCTGCTAATCATTATTCACAGTTTTAGTGTTCTCATTAATTTAAAACAATCTCATAATTCTTTCGGAACCTCAGTGTTTTCACACGCATATTGTAGACGGCCGTATAATAAATCTCAGCTATTACAATCAGGCCTATCAATCCGTTCTATATCAGCAGCAGCAGCAGCACTGTTGGCGACAAACACGATCACGTGTCGTCCCCTAGCGAATAAGAATAAAAAACTACAGCAAATGAATATTACTGGACTTGCCGTCATTTCCAGCGAATGTCTGAGATCGCTTTTTAGCCAACCGTACTTAAGTAGGCCTAGCGGTCGAGCCTTTGGCATGGTTGTCGTCTCTCCGTCCGTCTGTCTGTCGGGGATGAATTGTGACCAAAAGGTGCGAGATAGGGCCTTGGTTGCTATTGATCACTAATAGGAAGTCGCACATTGGCTTTCAAATGATGTGCAAATCGTTGACCTTGGATGACGTTGAAGGGTCATAACGCACTATAATAAGCCAATCATGCGGTATTGTGGCTAAACGGTAAATCGTAGAGGGTCGGATATAGTACCATCGGATGGGGATTAGGGCGCTGGCGACTTCTTATAGGCTGTTAATAGTAATCATGTCGCCATCTGCAGCGGTTTGGCCGCAATTTTTAATGGAAAGTTTTAAGCTAAAATGGTTGTAATAGATAGGGCCAAGGTTACTATTAATTACTAATAGAAAGCGGCATACGCTGTTTCAGATTAGATAAAAATCATTGACCTTGGATGACTTTGAGAGTCGGTGCGCGCTACTGTGGCTAAAGGATGCGAGATAGGGCCTAGGTTGCTATTGATCACTAATAGGAGAAAGTCGCATATTGGCTTTCAAATAACATGACAACCATTGACCTTGGATGACCTTGACGGTCACTGACAACTAGTACGGTCGGTTATCCTAGCGACAACTGGCTTTCTGTTAGTCTACTTAAGTCTAGTAGGTTTAATTAGTTGGGCGTACTTAGATCGAGTGACGGCGGAACGGCGATGGTGACGCGAGCGGCGGGCAGACGGGACGGACACGCGGCCAGCACAACCGAGATGACGCTGACCAGACTGAGTGTGGTCAGAGTTGTTCGACCCAGTGTTGAACTACCACCGCCGCCACTGACGCAGTGGTTACCCTGCTGAGCACCAAAGATCGACCTGGACGTTCTCGGAATTGTCTGTTCCACACACGTACACAAATAACTACACAAAACAAAAAAACGTTGTCACGTGTAATCAAAAATGAATTCAAAATGGCTGTTTAATTGGCGGGCTTCGTCAGTCAAACAGAAATGTCGCACATCATTACCGCTGCATACGCATTCAGCAAAACAACCAAAGCAACGTCAACTCTTCATTCATTTTTTTTCGGCGAGCAAATTCTGATGGTAATATTTTAGAGTCAAATTGCCGCGGTGTACGTACTACGTCGCGAAAAGTTCGAGATGTGTGCATATTATTACGAGCTAACGAATTTTAAAAGTAGGTCGATACGCAGCGAAATAATGACAGAAATGATAAAATACCTAATTGATCACATGGTGTAAGCCTAGACATGCATAAATCCGAAATTACTACGTATAAAGAATATGCATTTGCGTAGCATAGATCATTACTGGTTTGACAACAATTCCAAATATAGTAGATACTAGATATATCTAGGTCTATCTACTACATGTGATTTTTGCGCGCGACAGCATGTAATGCTTCGCGCGTCCTAACCGTCTGTCCGTCTGTCTGTCCGTCACACTCTGCAATTATATCAAAAAGGCACAAGCTAGGATTATAAAATCTTTACTGTGTGCTGCTTTGTGCGACGAAATGTCGTGCCCATGCGTGAAGGGGTTCCCCTCGAATGAGAGCGTATTTACCGCTATTGGCTTGCCCAGCGTGAAAACGGTTGCAGATTGGCACAAACATGCTGCCTTTGATAACAAGCATTTGTGAGAAGATTCTTAGGCGTAATAATATCAATGACCTTGAACGACTTTGAACCCGCAAAATAAAAGTTTTTAGTAAATTTTTCGCGATTTTGCACTGCGACACACATTTTAAGAGTGGATTGCGCCGAAATAGCTGGAGATAGATCAAGACAACCTGCGTATGAAATGTTTAGCATTAAATGCTGATTTTAGCAGTCCAAGTGCCGACCCCCTAAGTTTAAGAAGGTCTGCGCACGCGAGCGTCAAATAGGGGTACCCCTCTATAAAGTGGTTATTTTACCGATATTAGCTCGTCTAGCGAGAAAACAGTTGCAGATGGGCATGCTGCTTATCATAACAAGCACTAGTGACAGGCTTTTTGCAGTATTAACATCGATGATCTTGAATGACCTTGAACATCCAAAAAGAGGGTTTAAGTGTTTTTTGCGATTTTTGGCTGCGGTGCACATACTTCAAGGGTGAATTGCGACGAAATGGCTGAACATAGACCAAGCCAATCTGCGAACAAGAACTGCTAAGGCCGTCGCGCGTCTCATGAGCTTTGCTAAAATTAGTTGTGCGTCTCAGCGCTTAGCAGAAAACAGACGATGTAACTGCACAATATGGTGTCGCACAGTTTCTGCTACAAAGAGTAGAGTCTGCGGTTTTCCGTTTTCAAGACGCGAGACATGGTGACGACAAGTATGCAGGCGGCCGTGCAGTTTGCAAGTATGGGATTTGCGGCTTTGCATATATGATTGCTGCTGATGCATACAAATAAGCCCTCTCGATATTCTCCCGAATATAGCGCGTCTTTCAGACGACAGCGGATATAACTGCGCAACACGCCGTTAACAAGAAACGGAAAAAAGTGCTGAATAACGCTGACGTTTCGTTTTCCCATTGTTGCTACTGCATATTTTGTGTTACGGTACTTTTTACTGTGGTGAAACGGCTGCAACGTCTTGCGATAAAAAGGTGAGCGTTAGGATAATTTCCCGACAGAACGCTGCAAATTTCTGACAGACGAGTAAAGATTGTTCAAATTTTCAGTTTTGAACTTAAATTTTCAGCCCAAATTTTGCATTATTGGAACGACATTTTTCGAGAAAATAATTTTCAGCAGGTTAAAATTAAGGAAGAGTCGGCAAGTGTCCGCCCCATGCCGCGACTCAAATGGATAACGGCACAAAGCGAAAACATCGTCATAGAAATTAAGCAGAAGTGGCGACGTAATCGGTCTGAAGACTGCAGGGGATACAGACCATCTGCTCCGCCATTGCTACATCTGTGCACACATTGCAGCCTACACCTACCACATGCTAAACCTGTGACTACGGATCTGATACACTGACGAACTTCGTCGCTCGCTAAGGCCTAAAACTTTCGGAATTTCCGGTTGCAACCAGCAACAGTAAGAACGAGGGCGGAGACTTTTTTCAATTTTTATTTTTATATCATGACATTTCATGTTATGTTACACAAAAACTCACCAAAAAACAAATTGACACGCTAAATGGTACCCACGAACACAAAAGTAAAGATACTGCGGGCTGCGGCATTACATACTGGCACAGTTTTTTCAGTAAAACTTTGAAAACAAACTAAAATTCGCACTAATAATATTGAGGATCCAATAAAAATTTTAGAACGCAAGTTTTTTCTAAAGACAAACGAAAACTATAAACGCAGGAGTTTTTTTGCAGACACGGCCTCGGCCGAAAGCGTCTCCAGGCGCGTACAACTAACGAAATAAACTGCACTGCCAGTTCCTTCGCTTTGTACAGTCCGTGCAACGCAACTAAACTGATTTGAGATTTCAGTTTAGTTCGATTCATTTTTGTCGCTTTGTACATCGCCCTTTTACGGAAACGTGTGACGATTTTTAATCGTCTATTGATACCCGCCGCTTTCGACATTTACACTTTTGCAGGTCTATATATTTGCGGAAAAGGACATAAAACTGACTACCAAAGTATACAAAAAAGAGCAGTCAATAAATAAAGCTTAAGCGAGCTTTTCTGCTGAGAAAAATGTAAAAATTAATTGATTTATACAATAATTGCATTTCTCAAAGAACTGGAAAATAAACAAAGATAAAAAAGCGATAGAGGGGGGCAATTAACGAAAAAAATGAAAGCAAAAAAAAACAGAAAAACGACAAAAATTTGGTTGATGGGAAATCTGAACAAGAAGTTGTACGCCTACTTACAACACCGACAGACGTTTTAACACTCGCACGTGCAGAAACGAAACGAAACAACACGGGCAGAATGGGTGCAAAATGAAGAGCGAATAAACGGATGAAATGCTACGCCACTTTTGTTATACCGACAAGCTCGTGCGCTGACCCGTGATAGAGAGATACGCTAGTAGCTACGCACGAGGCGGCGACGGAACGTATGACAACATAAATCATTGCGCGTCGAAAATTCATTACCGTCATCAATAATATGCCGCTGTTACAAATTGCGGCTTAGTATCAGCGCCGTTGAGACCTGCCGATACATTATATCGAGCGATCGGTGCAAGCGAGCCATTGTATCGATCCGAGATGTAAGCTCCGCCTACATTTATTTGGGAAAGGAGAGCGACTGAAAGATCAACAACATGGCTAAAAATACAGGGTGGGCCAAAAAATGGCACCATTTTTGCATACCTATAAATTTACCAAATATTAACCGATTTTCAAAATTCTTCCACTGTCAGAATCAGCAGACAATTTGCAATAAAACTCTTATTATAGATCTCACCACACCCTGAGTGTGTCACGTCACTACCTTGTGAAATGTCAGTGTCTTAAGAATAACAATTAAAAACAAGACGACTTTTGTAACAACAGATTTTTTTTTAAAAATTAACAACAGAAACAACGCGCTTGTTGTCTCAGTTATTGTCACAAAAATCACATCTTTACAGTTTTCACATCAAAGTTTAAATGTGCCCGCCTTGCTGCTGAACGACGCATCGAAGCCGGCGACGCTACTGACCAATGGTGAGATCAACCAAACGCTGCGGTACTTTGCCCCACTCAGCGACAATGGCTTTCTTTAGCTGGTTAGCTGTTGTGAATCGTCAACATATGCCATCTGTTGAAGGGCATCCCAAACAGCATAATCAACTGGATTTAAGTCTGGGTTGTTTGGGGGCCACATGCCAGGCTCGATCAACGTTGATCACGTAACCGGTCAGTGGCGTCGCCTGCTTGAGTGCGTCATCTGACATTTCACGAGGTAGGTAGTGTACCGACACACTTGAGGTGTGGTGAAATCTGTAGTGACAGTTTCATTACAAATTGTTTTCTAATTCTGATAGTAAAATAATTTTGGAAATCGGTTAATATTTGGTAAAGTTATGAGGCGTACAATAAATGGTGCCATTTTTGGCCCACCCTGTAGGCCTACTGTGGGAGTCACGCCCCGGGGGGAATCTTTTGCAACCGCAAATTGAGCAAACTTTTTCAGCACCGGGTCTCATTAAAGGCGCCGTTTAACACACATTAGTATTCTTTGTCGGACTGAAAATTTTGCAGCAATTTTTAGACCGCGGAAAAAGTGGCAAAAAGACAAAAAAATAAATAAAAAAAAATGCATGGGATAAAAAGCAAGGTTACCCCACGTTGTAGGCCTACCGATTCCACCAAACTTTTGTCGATATACTGATTGATTTTCAAAATTCTTTCTTTGGCACATTCTGCGAAAAAAATACGATCATTAAAAATCCCACTAGACATAAAACTAAGTGTAACTTTATGAAAAAGTAAAAATGCGACATTCTTGAGCCGCCTATGATAACTGGCACGTCTAGTAATAGCATAACAGAAGAGAATAAGAAATTTGAGCTAATGCGCACGAGACGCGCGAAAACCTATAGCAGTTCCGCTTCAGTGTTTTAGCTGAAAATTGGGGTGTTCACGCTAAGTTAATATACAAAAAACAAATTTTCTATCTGGATCGCATAACGATAGTTCCGTGGCGCCACCTTGTGAATGATATAGATTTGTGCCGTAGCCCGAAATCGCCAAAAAGTCCATAAAACTCCCTATTTTGGAGTTCAAGGTCATCAAAGGTCATTGAATTCGGCACCAATCGAGAGCCAGTGTACAACTTCCTATTAGTGATTAGTGATTGGTCACAGTCTAATAATATTTCTTGTTCTATTTTGCAATGCACGTTCTTAAGAACAAAACATATGACAATAACATGTTCTGGACATTTATAAAAACAACATCAAACATTTTTAACATCTCTGAATCAAACAAATAAGTACAGCTGTGAATAATGCTAGTGCACGGTGCCGTGAGAAAAACTGCAAAATTAAGTTGAGTTTCCACTTGTGTCGCAGCCCAAAATCGCCAAAAAATCCATAAAACCCCCTATTTTGGCGTTCAAGGTCATTCAAGGTCACTGAATTCGGCGCCAATCGAGAGCCAGTGTACGACTTCTTATTAGTAATTAATAGTAACCTAGGCCCTATCTCGCACAGTTACTGAGATACAGCCACTTATTGGCCAAAAATCGCAAATTCTGCCCACCCCATCTCATTTAGCGCCTTCGTTCGGGGTGACTCCCTTCGAATTTATGGAAAAGCTTTACGGTTTCTGAAACTAGAGTCTTCCATGCAGCCGACGGTAAAGATTTGGTGATTCTAGCTTGCACCGCTTTTGACTGATCCACACGTGTGACAGACAGACGGACGGACAGACAGACGGACAGAATTGCGATGGCTAGGGGAGACCGGGGTTGGTTGAGACACTTTCGGTCCAAAGACCATATCTGAAAATGTATTGCGTTCAGTATGACTTATTGAGTTCCTATTATTACTGTATTTATTTAGCAACAAAAGTAATAAGTCTGCGTAACAAAATTCTGTTTTGTTTGTGAAAAAAAGTACGAAAAATAACAAGTACCCTAATGTCTCAAACAACCCCGAGTCTGTACTGGTTGAGACAATGGCAGTCGTGGTTGAGACATTAAAATTATGTTAAAAATAAGACTTCATAAACTGAGTATTTATATGAGGAATTGCCAGTAATTGGTGTGGGAATTAGCTCAAATGAATTAGAAGGGTCAGAGGCCAAATTGTTCGGTGATATAATCAGTGGCGTCGTTGCACGATATTTGAACTGAAAGTGTCTCAACCAACCCCGACGAGGGTGACCCAGCTTCGCGATCCGTATCACTTGTAGTATCGCTCATAAATTAATCTCGCTCACGCTTTTGAATGCCGTGTATATTGATCTCTCAAAATATAACTCATTGTTATAGGTGACAACGACTATTACCTTAGAAGACAGAGTTCAACGGTTATTTAAAATAAAATTTTGCGCCTCCAAAACAAACATTCGTAAAAAAACTAAAACATCTCCACAGATATAGACGTATTGCGATTATTATCTGATTATTTATTAAATTTTGTAGATAAAAACTTATATACTATAGATAAAACACAAAAAAAAATTTGACGGCGGCGGTGTCTCATTCAACCCCGTGTCTCAACCAACCCCGCTCTCCCCTAAGACGCACTGAAAGCAGTAGCTGCTTTCGCGCGTAAAAATCTAACAATCAGTTACAACGTAGATAAATATCAATATTTTGCATACGATGCACCCGGCTATTTGCTTATGTACGCAAATTCTAACGTTGGTCTGTAAATGTAATACAAATATGTTAGATAATCCTATATGTTCATGCATTCTCTGTACTTATACGTATGCTGTATCTATAGTTGGTCGCAGCAGAGCCGTAGATTCGGGCGTCTTAGGCAGTCCAGAGCGACTACGTAATAGCGCACTAAACAAGCCACCAGTCATAAAAACGTTGGCGGTAGGCCTAAGTACGACTTTATTGTTCATCCAGCGAACATTAGTTAGCACAGTCGTCAGCAGCCTACACCGAGTCAGTATTCGCGACTCGGCATAGGTGTTCTACAGCGTGTACAGAGCGACGTAACTGAACTGAACTGCACTGAACTGAGCAAGACTAAAAAAGCCCAGGTTATTTTTAAAAAAAAAACTTTTAAGGTTTTTGTGCCCT
>Ga0209671_1001439_pt1 | contig 19878 bp, 16 predicted proteins | sample WorMetHERISLAND2_2_FD_187401 | JGI IMG/M metagenome (GOLD analysis project Ga0209671, IMG submission 187401) | Marine gutless worms symbiont microbial communities from Max Planck institute for Marine Microbiology, Germany - Olavius geniculatus... | ecosystem: Host-associated > Annelida >...
ATTAGACAATGCTTTAAACTGTCATAACTCCGGCTATGTATAAGATAAAATCGTAATTTTTGATTCTAGGGTATGATTTTCGGTCCCGCGCTATCCGATGGTGTCATTTAAATTTTTCCCCTGCCAACCCCCGTTGCCATGGCAACGAATTTTGAGGCAAAATTTACTATAACTCAGTCTGTGTAAGAGATATCTGCAAGATTTTTGCGTCTATAGTGGGTTTTTCGGGGATGGGCCATGGAATGCTGCCAACCGAATTATTATCTCGCAACAAAAAACATTTCTACATTTTCTAACATTGCTATAATTAACTAATCCAGATTACTTCCAACGGCAATAAAACTGCAAATATTTATGTAAAAAATCTGTTCAAATATCACCATTACACAATGTCAGAAAAACTTTGCTGACTGTGTAATGGTAAAGTTTGAATTTTTAAATTGTGATTTGTGCTGTTTTATATCTACAACCACGATGTCACCCTTACACTGTACATAAACTGAACAGTTTTTTACGTAACTAATTTATATTTTTGAGCGACGTCGCGGGGCTTGGGGAAAACTTCCCTATCTTCCCCTTCTCGACAGGCCAAGCGAGGAATTCGGTACGTGTAGCCACGGCTTTACGAACATCGTATAGTCTCGTTGCCTTTAGCACCTACGACAAGTAATTTGAGCAAAGCTCATGAAACGCGCGACAGTTTTAGCAGTTCTAGTTCGCAGAATGTCTTTGTCTATCTTCAGCCCTTTTTGTCGCAGTTCACTCTCGAAGTCTGCGCTGCAGCCGAAAATCGCAAAAACGCTAAAACCCCTATTTTAGGGTTTCAAGGTCATTCAAGATCATCGATGTCAATACCGCTAAACAGCTTGTCAACAGTGCTTTTAAAGCAGCGTGTCTATGCTTAACCGCAACTGTTTTTTTTCTAGACGCGCCAATATCGGTAAAATAACCAGTTTTTAGAGGTGTGTCCCTCTTTGACGCTCGCGTGCGCAGGCCTCCTTGAACCTACGGGGTCGGTACATGGACTTTTAGTCTGCGGTTAATGCTGAAAATTTTATGTGCAGGTTGTCTTAGTCTATCGTTTCGTCGCAAATCACTCTCAAAATGTGCGCTGCAGCCAAAAGTTGCAAAAAAACACTAAAAACCCTATTTTGGGGGTTCAAGGTCGTTGAAGGTCATCCATGTTGTTAAGTTTCTTTAACAAAGTTAAATTTTGTTTGGCAGTCAAATGTAGATTATTTTATGTCATAAATGTGTAAAATTTCAAATAAAAATTTCAAACGGCTGTTGAGAATACAGCGAAAAACTTTAGGGGGCTACTTTTTTGCTGCACCCTGTAAATGTAGTGCGTCGAAAAGCTGGTGCAAAACCCGACACCGTACTAACAAAAATAAGTCAAAAAATCAGCACAACACGTGTTACACTAACTTACATTTAACATCTCAAAACACCATGATATAGTGTGCTGGATCAACTTATAGGCCTAAATGATTGGGCAAGCTTATTACAGTTTAAACAAATCGAAAACATCTAACATGAAAAAACAGAATGATGAGACGAGCATTTAAACAACCCTATGATATACACGTTATTTCATTTTTTTAATTAAAACAAATTTTTGTGCAGTAAAAATTAAAGTAAACCTAAATTTATTTGCTTGAACAAATTAAACTTGTTTGTTGCAGCGTAGGCCACAACATAATTTGTGATTTATCCACTCGTCACGTAAATGAGGCAATGCAATAACCCACATACCTATTCTGAACCGCAAAATGTTTAAGCTTTGTTATTCTGAACTAAAACCAAACAATAGTAGTCACATGATAAATTGTGTGCATGAATGGACAAGTGGTCTAATGCTGTTGTTATTACTTTCACTAGTGGCTTAGCAATTTATACATGCACTCATACTGTAACACAACTTAATGTATCGTATATCACTTTAAACGACAACTCATAATATTGTTATTTTTTTAAATTATGTAAATCGTTATGAGTGTTTTCTCAAAATCTGCTGTTATTATGTACTCAGCTAAAGTTCTAACTTATAATGCACTCATAGTCTTCTATAAGCATTATAATGTAATAGAGACATTCCATGATGTAAGTAAACAATCAGCGAGAAATGTCAACACTATGTACAATTACAACTATGCCGGCGCAACAACAACAACAACCAAAAATTAAAAACATACTATGTACAATTGCCGAAACGTCTACAGGCATCTTACAAGTGAAATATTTACAATCCAAAACAAACAGAAGAATACACTACTGCTGTAAAAAAACCTGTACACAATTATTTTACACTGTTGGAGTTACACACTGAAAATTCGAGTTTTACTAAAATGTTTAAAACTAACAATTTTTTACGAATTTTTAAACTTGTAGTTACTATGAATATGAAAAAAATTAATTTTTACGGACTTTAAAAACATGAAAATTAAATTTGAGAATTTTTCTAATCTTAAAACAGTAAGTCGCGAATTATCATTTTATGGCTGGATGGACTGTTAACAACGGACGTAGAATCTACTGAGATCACACAACGTGATGTTTTCTACTATAACACTCTGTACAATTAATTACAACTGGTGGGGATGTCCAAAATATAGAAGCACAGAACTACGCCTTTGGCGCGTATATAATTATGTACAGTGATACAAGACCGAACGCAACAGTTCACAGTCTGATGTGACGCAGTTTGTGGCTGTTCTCCTGATTCACTCGTCGTCTGACGGCGTTCTGTTTCACAAGCCGCGAGTCTTCCTTGCACTCGGCGCGGTACTGACGCAGCGCATCGGCGTGGTCACGCTGTAGCATCGGCAGATAGTGACGCGGCGTACACAGACCACTGTGAAGCTCGTAGAACGCCTTGTAGCCGCCCTCCAGCAAATAGAGCTCCGGGTAGTACAGGGCGGGGTAACTGGCGTCATGAATCTCACGGTCACACCGTCGCAAGAAACGCGCCCTGCAATAACACATCATCGTCGCGAATATATCAATATTAAATCATATCATATTACAACGATGGAATTAGTGTGATATTATAAGTGCACAAGCAAATCAAGAACACGTCACAACAAAGCGGTAAAACACATAAAAACTAACAAGTAAAAACTAAAAAATAAAAACATAACAAGAAATTTGAGCTAATGCTCACGAGGCGTATTAAAGCCTATAGCAATTCCGGTTCAGTAGTTTAGCTGAAAATTGGGGTGTTGACGCAAAGTTATTATACAAATACCAAATTCTCTATCTGGATCGCATAACGATAGTTCCGTGGCGCCACCTTGTGAATGATATAGACTTGTGTCGCAGCCCAAAATCGCCAAAAAATCCATAAAACCCCCTATTTTGGCGTTTAAGGTCATTCAAGGTCATTGAATTTGGCGCTAATCGAGAGCCAGTGTACGACTTCCTATTAGTGATTAATAGTAACCTAGGCCCTATCTCGCACCTTTTGTGAGACACAGCGACTTATTGGCCAAAAATCACAAATTTTGCCCACCCCATCTCATTTAGCGCACTCGTTCGGGGTGATCCCTTCCGCATTATAAAAAAGCTTTACGGTTCTTGAAACTAGAGTCTTCCAGACAGCCGAGGGTGAAGATTTGGTGATCCTAGCTTGCACCATTTTTGACTGATCTATCCGTGTGACAGACAGATAGACAGAATTGCGATGGCTAAGACGCGATGGCTAAGATGTGCTGAAAGCAGTAGCTGCTTTCGCGCGTAAAAATCATAAAACAAAAAGCAGATTATCCGGATAATCATGTGTCAAATTCAATAATAAATTATGGTGCATAATTGATTTAATCATTTCAGTAATTTCACAGAATAACTACGTAAGATTATTGTATTAACTAAGCTTGTTTTGAACTTTTTCTGCAATTATTATACAAATAACAGCCTAGCATTATGCAGTCGTACAAAAAGAATATTAAATAGGCTACTACTGTCTATTTGCGTTAACTGAAAAATTTAGCCCGAGACACTTCAGCTTAGTTAATTTCTTCTCAAAGCTAATTTATGGCCAATTTCTGAAAATAGCTAAACAGGGATTTTTTGCGGACCGGCAGCTATATTATACTAAAATGTGAAACAGACAATGCTGTTGACATTGGAATGATACACGTACATAGACCGTGGAACAGCGGGGGCAATTGCTCCATCATTTTTTCGAGTGGGGTGCAAGCAATGTTGCTTGCCCGTCCACTTTTCATGCCCATGCATAAACAAATTGTTGGTGTTGATGCTGGGCATTACATTAAGGCCTATATTAAAGTTTGAAGTTAAAAAAATGCCTGCCATTTTAGTCACTTTACAATCAGCTATGGGAAACACGGACAACAGAGGAGGTTTAGAGACTTCAGTTTAGTCTTAATGATCGTAGACACTTTGGTGACGTCATGACAGTCTGTTCCAAGTTTTTGCTGCAGAGACGGTCAACGCTCGGTCGCCTCGCCGATGTATAGTTCTATACTTGTAACACCTACTTTTTAATTTTCGGCGCCATGCACCGCCCTTGTTTGCCAGCAGTGTTAACTTTAAACTGGACTACCGGGGCTTTGCCCCTGGACCCTACTGGGGACTTCCGTCCCTCAGCCCCCTCACTTCACGCCCCCTAACTTTAAATCCTGAATACGCCCCTGTTCAGGGGGCTTCGCCCCTGATCCCCTGACCAGGGGCTTTGCCCCTGGACCCCGCTGGGGGCACAGCCCTTAGACCTCCTTATAGGCTCACGCTCCGCACTCGCCATGGTCCGACCCCCCACTTTCAAACACCTTCCGCGGTCGATGTACACGTACAAAGCAAACACCACTTTTAAGTTGTGAAATATGTTAAATAGTTTTGGACGACGTAATCCGATATGTGTTGTCTATCAACAGACGCCTACAGAACAGTAAAATAAATGACTACCAGCAAAATTATAATGTCAAGATTAACTTACAAGGACGGTCCTCGCTTGGAAGAGAATTCGCAGTGAAATACGACGATCGGCGAACGCTGTCCGCTGGCTCCATCTGTCGAAACGTTGTGAAGTAGCAGCGACCTTAGACTCGACTTGGTATAAATGTTAATCGCTCCCTGCACAAAAAATATTATGTTTATTGTAACAAAGCAAAATTGTAAAACAGCAATAAAAATATAGAACAAACATATAAACTTGGATCTGTAGTCTCGGCGCTAAAAAACACATAATTATTAATTATAAACAAAGCACTGAGTTTTAAGCTTACGTTTGTAATTGAGTGTAATATTTAAAAAAGTGATACAATACAATCATAAATTCGCACTCAAAAACTGACAGACAAACTGTCAGTTTAATCTAGAACTGGCAGGATAAAGACACAGAGTGACATAGGCCTAAGAAAAAATCGCTGATAACAAACTGACACAAAATAGTAAATACACAACACAAAATGTTGACCAACAAAATACTTTTTGTTGCAGTCAACAATTTTGTTCTTTTTCTTTTTAGGCGGGAACGTCTAGTATATTGAACCATTTCATGTCATTTCCTTCTTCTGCACAATACGCTTATAGGACTATTCTGTTTATATGTCAGCAAAAAATAAATATACTGATGATGACGATGATTCCGTTATGGCGAAACAAAGTGAGTGAGTGAGTGAGTGAGTAGGGTTTAACGTCCCACCCGACACGGTAGGCTATAGGTCATTTCGGGACGGCCTTTCTAGGAAAAATAGCACATATGGCGAAACAAAGTTTACGATTGACGTAAGTTAGCACAAGAGCAGATTTCTGACCTTAATGTGACCTGCGTCGTATTCGTACGGGTAGCGACAGTCGACGATTAGCACCTGTTGATTTGAGACGTTTTCTTTGTCGTTGCTCAGCATTCCAGCCAGCTGCCAACATCAAGTATAACAGTCTGTTTCAATATTAATTTTTGAATATTATTCTTAGTGAAACAAAATATAACTTATCTCAGATACATAAGACTGCAGTACACACAGTAGGCTTAAACAAACATCGGGCTTCAATACAAGGGGTTCTGCATAGCAAGTTATTCTGACGTCTTATAAAACGTGTGTAGCTTCCAGAAATCCAAGACAGTAAGCGTCTAACGAGTTTTCACGGTACAATCACAAAGAAAAATGCAAATAATGCACAGGTCTAGATAGAAAAGTATTTCTTTTATGGAAGCAAATCGGTGATCGTGCAATGCTAAACTACGTTTACATTTATGGGTAATTTAGCTCTGAAGCAAAATCATGTTTAACGTCACAATATTAATGTTTATTAATGTTTCAAATAGCCTACTATTTTTTTCTGAAATAAAAACTCAGAAAAACTCTTGAAACGCAGAAAATGTTGAGCTACAACTATAAAGAGATAGTTACCGTGTCGGGTGCTATGGAGTGTAGGTCGGCGTGCTTGCCATGTACGACGGGGAGACTGCATGGTCGACTGAAATCACCAATCATCGCCTGGTCATCGTTCATTGCATCAGCCTGCCACGGACAGTCTGTTTCACCGCGGCACGACACGTCCATCGCTGTGGGCGAGCTCAGGGACGCAGCACGGCGGTCTTGCTCAGTGGTGATGTGCTGGAACAGTCGACGTTGAAGTGGACGACAGCGTGAGGCTGGCGTGCCGCACTGACTTAACGTCGGCGACTGTGACGGCGGTGACTCGGATGACGGCTGAACGAAGCGACGCGGTGCGCCTCTCGTCGCCTTTTCTCTCCCAACGTTCACTATCTGTGCGCAAGCAAAATAAGCACCTTACGAATAAACAAGTATAGGGCTGACTGATACGTCGTGATACGGTTACATTTCACGGCATTTTCGTCAAGTTATGATTAGGCCTAGAAAAATTCAAGTGCTTCCGGTTGCGGTTGCAAAAGTATGGGAAGTACGGATTTTTAATTTTTAATTTTATACTATAACATGCCATGTGATTATTACGCAACAATTTATAACAAAAGCAAACTGACACTGAATAGTACCCATGAGAACTAAAGTAACAAAAAAGCTCAGCTGTCGCCAGGAAAAGCCGACCGTACTGGTTGTCAGTGACCTTCAAGGTCATCCAAGGTCAATGATTTCTATTTAATCTGATAGGGCGTATGCCACTTCATATTAGTGACTAATAGTAACTTTGGCCCTGTCTCGCACTGTTTCCGAGATATGGCCACTTAAAGCTTGAAACATTCTATTTCATAGTGCGTTATGACCCTTCAAGGTGATCCAAGGTCATCGATTTATGTTTTTTGAAAATTACCATGCGACTTCCTATTAGTAATCAATAGCAATCTAGACGCTATCTTACACTGTTTAGCCACAGTACATTCGTGACAGACGACAGACGGACGGCAGCCATGAAAACAGCTCGACCGTTACATCAGTACGGCCGGCCAAAAACACCGCAGCGTAAAAGACAGATGCAGATTTTTCGCTATAACTTTAGAAACAAACTAAAAACTGCAAAGTACAATAAAAATTTTAAAAACGCAGGTTTTCTAAAAACGAAATGTGTGTCTCTATTTCTAGATCGTCTTTTTACATCGTCTGCTTGATTATTATCTGATTTATTTTTCTGTAACTGAAAGTTAAGAATAAAGGAAAATTTCAGCTAAGAAAGAGATGGCTTGGTGCTGGTACTGTTCGACTAAAATGCAGAAAACTTAACCATAAGCCAAAAATGAATAACTAGGCCTACTGATTTTGTTAAGCAATATCACTGCCTAAACGGAAATCAAAAGATTGCCTATTATTAGTAACAGATCAATAAATCAGTCTTACTGTGTCGGTTGGCGAGAGTAGGTCGGCAAAGTCGATTCTTCGGACAGGCGTTAGCTTCACAGCTGGACTGCAAAGTGGCTGACGAGGACTGGAACGCTGTGAACCGCAGTCGATGCCACTGTCACAAGAACTGTCATCAATATCAGCAAGTCTCGGTACGGAACACAAGTCCGACATGACACACTCCATCGGCGACGATAACTGCACAGTATACAACGCACTTATGTGATAACTACATAACACTATAAAATGCTTGCTCAAGACCTTGATAATGACAGCAGGTTACAACATACAATTACAACGTCAGCGATGTTGGTACCATCGGAAAGCTTGACAGCATGTTATGATGAGCAACAAGTTTGTTTTTATCAGCAACAGTTTTCTCGATAAACAAGTCGACAGCGGTAAAATAACTACCTACCCCTTTTTGTCGCTCTTGTTCGAAAGGAAACTTAACTCAGCAGCACGAAATTTTGTCGCAAATAAATTAAGAGTTTTCGTGGCAGTTCACAGTGAAGATTTCGTATCCTATCTTGCACCGTTTTAATAAAATCGCAAAGTGTGAGCAACGGACGGACATCCAGACAGACGGACGCCTCTACAATAGCTAAGACGCGCTTAGCATATCTGCTGTATCTCAAAACTGTACATGCGGCCTGCTACAACCAATGGGCAAGAAAGCTGGGTTATTATTTTTAAAGTTTAGTGCAGATTATTTCATCACCTACTAATTAGTTCTGCTATCTCTTATAATTATACGTAAGTGCCCGTTATTACAAACAACAAAATACCTGATATACGGAAAGTGTGCAATTATTGTAAAGACCACAGAATTGCGTGTTTGGAGAAAATTATAAGACATGACTGCAAAAACGTGTTATTTCGCTTTTCGGCGCTAGATTATGATATCTACGCAATAAATGCGCCAATAACGCATTTACCTCTAATTTCAGTCTCTTCTGCCTGTTGGTCTTTTGTAGCTCTTTGTCAATAAAACCGACATATCTGTCAGCAACAAAAACGCCGTCATAATTTATCTTGATTAGGCCTACAAAGCTCATCGCTTCCATTATTCGAGCTGATTCAATATTGCATTTTATTATCATTAGTGTTCAGCATTAGATGGTACTAGCATAACAGAGATAACAAGCGTTCATTATTTGCATCTACGATATTTGTTCCAGTTTTTGTGGTGGATAAACCATTACTATAATATGCCGTTAATACGGCACAAAAGACATACTGTCCACTCTTATTAATTTTCTCCAAGGCTATCTACACAGTAAGTGCAAAATTAATGGACAATAAATTAATAAATGAAAGTGTTAACTAAACAATAAAAAAATCTGTAGTATGCCTAGCTATCGCGTAGGCTTCGTCGTTTTATTGACAGTTTTTAGTTTTTCAACTACGTGTACTTCTTTAAAATTTTCAGCCATTTTCACTGGCCGTAATGTAGACGCGGCTTTCAACATTTGCTACTCACTTCAAAACAAACAGTCGCACTGTTACAGTTAAAATGTGACAAGAAAACATGCTAGTCGATTCAAGCTCATAATACCATGTACTACATAAGCTAATACATAGCTGATAATGTGTTCAAAAATAGGAAAGTTTTCTTACAGTGGATGAGTGAATGAGTGAATAGAGGTTTAACGTCCACTCAACACCTGTGCGGGTTTCATTTCTTAATGCTGAGATTAGTGCAATGCAAAGGAAAAGTGTTTAACTTAATATTTTTCTTCCACATAGTTACGTAGCTTAGAGGTAAATAAACCGAAGAGCAAACGAAGACCGAACCTCTTCGACGACATTCTGCGGTATAGGCTAAGCAAGAACGCGTTCACTAAACCGCTGCAACGACAGCAAATCTCAAACTTCACAAACGTCAACGACCAGTTACTGACTCTGACTGTGAGATAAACTACTTGTGGTGCAATGTGGTATATTTATACCAGCTGTTTCTTCATCTAGTAGACAAGCAGCTGATGTCCAATCACTGGCCAGTAGCTGATAATTAGCGCCTGTTGTTGGGCTAATTTACCAGGTAGCTGTGGCGACGCACGTTCGCTGCCCTGCCCGGACCCCGACGCAGTGCAGGTAAACTCGCCTAACGGTCTGTGATATCCCACCCCTCCTCACTAGCTCAAGACGTAAGCTACGCCGTGATCGTTGTGATAAACCTGTATGTCTGGCGTCCTCCCGCACTTCAGCCAGCTCAAACTTTACGTTGAGTCGAACACGTCGGAACTACAAATACGTTGCCAGGTGCAATGCTGTTTCCAACAAAGATTGGATGTCTAAGTTTCTAAGGAAGATGATAATTGTAGTTCAACGAAAATATACTAAGGCATTTAAAGCCAGTTAAAGTCTATCTGTATGCCATTACTGTTGTTTAAAGCAAAGACGGTGTGTCTCGCCAATCGCCATTGTGTAGGCCCCTGTTATACTATCAAAATCACACACATAGGTCGTAGTTTTTTTGGCAGTATACCAGATAACATTGTGTAAATGCTTCTGCGTGTCGTTATACACTTTGTAGATTCCATGTAATGCTTGTGCGATTGGCACTTGACACATGAACATAGGCCTATAAACAACTTACTTTCATGCTTATTAGGCCTACGTGAACTTTTTAAATACCGGTAGCGTGTTCGTTAATATGCTGCAAATATAGAGAAAAAAATTTTAAAAAGTCACAATTTATTGTGCATGCGCACGTTAGCCGGTGAAGAAGTTGGTTCACAATAATTAAAGTTTGCTTGCTGCCGCTATAATTGCCAAGTTTCAAGCTAAAAAAATAGCACATCGTTAGACAGGCCAGTCACGTCAAACTAACAGCTATAACCACAAACTTCTAGCAGTAGTGATTTGTTATTTAAATGTAAGACTTAAAGCAAAATTTAAATGAAAAGATTAAAGAAGCAACAACTTTACCAAGTAACACGAAAATTGTAAAACATATAGGCTTACTATAATACACTTGTTTATCTGGAAGGGTTTATGCAAATTCTTATTAGTGACCAATAGCAACTTTAGCCCAATCTCTCACTATTTTTGAGATACGACGACTTATCGGTTAAAGAGCGCAAATTTTTGCCCCTTTATGTTGAACGCCAAGTTTGAGTATATTTCCTATGCAATAGATGGCTGAAATTTCTGTGACACTGGCTAATTAATCGTGTTATAAAAATTCAAATAATTCAACGTATTCAAAATTCACCAACGTCACACCGGACAGACGGACAGACAAACATTGCTCTGGCATTGGCAATGCCGCCCCATGCATGGGGTAGTAAAAACAAGATCGACTCAGGATAGCAAATTTCTGTAACACAGTTGCTAAACAGGTTACTTTGAACATCAAACGGTCACTAACTAAGTACGTTTTGATTCTTGCTCAGTGAGATTGCTTAAAAGTTCAGAAGCTTGCTGAGCTATTTGTGCGACGTCAAATACAAAGGAATGTCCTCAAGCTGTATTGCTTATACGAGGAACACGAATAGCATACTCCGCGTATATAATGTACAGTGGTCTGCAGCGCTATTGCATAACCAGATCCACTCTCGATACGCATTGCTCTCACAATCTCTGTAGGACCGTACATTATATACCTAAGTTGAATAGTTTTTGCGCAGTTTATACAGAAGCTGACACTAAGGCATATACTAAAATACTCGTATACGTAAACAAAAAGCCCAGCTACCGATAGGAAAGATCAACCGTACTTCACATAGACTTCTTAAAATATTATTTTAAGAGGTCTATGGTACCTTTTATATCCGAAGGCAAACGGCCGAATTCCGGTCGCCGAAATAAAGCAATTTTCCAGAGTCACCGCAGTTCCATAATACGCTCTGGAGACGATTAAACATCACAATTCACGCTATGATACGATACGGCAATTTGGCGTACGTGGGTGATGGCTGCAGGCAAAAACTTTGCATTCATAATTGCATCCAAACTGCTGCAGATAGAGACATGGTTACTACTGGCAGCCTATAAAAACTTGTCATCGCCCTATCCAACGGTAATATCGCCGATCCCCTCGACGTACCGTTCAGCCACAATACATGCGTTACAAGCAAAAGACAGACAAACAGACACCATTATCGTACTTAATGCTTGACTTAACTGTCGGTTAAAAACAGAAATATTTTATAGTACAAAGTTACAGTCGTTTTGCTAGTTGACGTGTTGACGTTTAACGAACTGCATTTACTGCAAAATGATTTAATTTGGGCGTTTATACAACAAATGCCACGAGTTTATTACAATGCAGAAAGATAGAAATTTATGATTATACTCGTAAGGCTACGACACACCACACAGACCGCCATGACGGCGCGTTATGACGATTGACGTATTTTTGTACGTTATATAAATCTACTGTACTATGCGTAAGCAAGTACTGTTGTCGTTTCTCACAAAGACCAGAAAGATGGGCACACGCATAATGTTTTTCTGTGACAGCAAAGCAGCTCGTGGCGTCGCAGGCGCCGAGAACAAAGACGCCACAAACGTGGAAAAAAATTGGGAACCAGGGTGTTTCTTACGTCAAACTGGAAACGACTGCGCAGGTTTCTGACGTGTCTGCCCAGACGTTGTTTCAGTGTAAGCATTTATCAATAAAATATTTTTTGCGTGATGGACGGACGACGGGCTGATGACTGGCTCTGAAGGCTGATCGTCATGACAAGCCGTGATTGACGTGACTGGACGTAAGTCATGACGGTTAGCGTATAATGTGGTCGGTGTGGCTTTAGTCTGATCCGCTAATGGTGAAATGAATGTACGCACGTAGCCTATGCGTTAGCGCGATAACGCTGGCCAATGCTCCCACGCGCCAATGTGGCGGAAGCAGGTTTTTCGATGACAGATTTGATTCTGATGGTCTTGCTATATATGTCTGCAAGTTGGCTACGACCACCATCACCTTGGAGGCAGTCTGTCTTTTCACGGACAACTTTATTTAATGGCTTTGGTCAATCTTTCTTCTTCTCTCTCTCCCTCTTTGACTCTCTTCGTAAAAAAAATCGTTTCCGTGTTAATGTGTATTTTACCGCACCTGATGCTCCAAAACTGTGAAATCATTTACAGTCGTCTGTTAAATCTAATGACGCTTTAGGCCTACTGGTGTTTCTAAACGTCAACTCGAAAGCCCTGGACTTAGCCAATCCACGCGTGAGTCTGTCTCGCAGGCTTGCTAGTTTCACAGTACAGTATTGTAGGTATATTGTTTCTAGTCCTGTCACCAGTCTTCGAGAATCAAGAAGTAAACTGCTTATTTACAGAGTTATTTTTGCTGACATTTTAAGGGAAAATTTGCACAGTCGAACTTCGGCCACCACACGTGAAGCGCGTTGCTGCACTACCTTGTACAGTGTGACTGTCAGAATGCTGTGGATGCCGTTTATATCGCAATTAGCAGCATTACTTCTAAAATATGTAAAAAAAAAGTTACCAGTTTACAACTGTGTGTAAGGACGATGTGATGATGTCAGTCGTCTAAAACAGCAAAAATCACTTGGGTAACCTTAAATGGTGTCCTTATAAGCTGACTTTAGTTGGTAATCACTAACATAGTCTAAAGCCTTCTTCATTTAATGTTATTTGTCGTATTAGGCCTGCTTGCCAAATGGTTACCGATTTGGCCGAACTGCCCAAAATGTGCAAAATAGGCCTAAGCGTATAATATAAGCTTAACTAATGTAAAAGTCTGTGTAATGACCATATGGTGATCTCATATAGTTGCTTTCACTTTGGACCAAAATACTATAGGCCTGCTGCATCGGATAATCATTGCGGGTACAGAACGTTGGATGTGTCTACTACTGCTGCTGTTCCTACTACGCTGCTGCTCGTTATACCTGGAAATCAAGGTTGGCTGTGGTAGACTTCGACTGACGTCATCTAATTGCCAAACCCTCAACCCGCACTTCCGTCAGATGCAAGAATCTTGGTGATATTTGTTGTACAAGCCGAGGTATAGCCCATTTATTCTTAAATTTTGTTACCATGACAACAATGGTCGGTCGGGGCAAAAATTCAGTTAGCAGCATTTAATGGCCCATTTCCGAAAGCTCCCCCACAGATGCAAAAAATCTCGCAGATATCTCTTACACAAGCCGAGTTATAGCTAATTTTGTTCCGAATTTCGCTGTCATGGCAACGGGGGTCGGTCGGGGGAAAATTTGGTTGCCAGCATTCGATGGCCCATCCCGAAAACCCCCGTATAGGCGCAAAAATCTCGCAAAAATCTCTTACGCAGGCCAAGTTATAGCCAATTTTGTCCTAAATTTCGTTGCCATGGCAACGGAGGTCAAACGGGGGTAAATATGAATGTCACCGTTAATTAGGCCGTTCCCAAAAACCATATCCTAGAACAAAAAATTACGACTCTATCTTGCACACAACGGAAGTTATGACGGTTGAAAGAATTTTTAAATTTTCCCTATAGGCGCTATTGTAATTTTTTTTTGAATTTTTCGAATAAAAACGTCAAAAATTGAATTTTTATTTTGTAACATTAAAAATGCACTTCCTTGCGCAGAACCGCGCCATTTGACGTATTAAGCATAAAAATTGGTCTAACGGACTCGCCTGTAAGCGAATTCAAGAACCGAAAAAAGTGTAGTAAATTTCGAACAGGAGGGGTGTATATTTCACCTATATGGGGAGCAAAATTCCCTGGGCGGATTGAGCCCCAATTTTTTGGTGGTAGGGGTCCACGACGTAATCACGCCATTTAAATTTGGTGACGATCGGTTCAGGGGTTTTTGGTTGGCTGAGGGTCAAAGTTTGCCTTTTCCCATAGACTTTGAAGGTCGTCCTTACAACACTCACACTATCGTGTGAGGTGTGATGTTTGAAATGTCCACTTTTTCAAAGTGCAAACCTACAATTTAAGCCTACGTTATTTTTTGACACGTGGCGACATATTTTAGATGAGGTAGTATTTGTATTAATCTCTTTATTGCAAATGTTCTGAAAGATGGGAAAAATGCGTCACTAAAAGAATAGTGTGAACTTCGGTCAACATTTGATCAGAACAGTCTAATTATTGTTTTTCTGACTAAACTTTTAACTTGCAATAAGTCGCCGATATCGAAGTAAACGCGGACTAACTATTGATGTTGTTGTGCGACATCCGCTTTTTAATTCCACCAACAGTCATACCATCATCATCATCACCATCAGTCGGTCACTTTAATGATTGGTGGCTATGGTTGTCGACGTTAATCACAGCTGCATGTATGAATGACCGCATATGATTATACTTCGTCCGGTTAATCGTTTTGCTAGATAATTATAATCATTCCTTTTTTCTAACTGCAGACTGGGTGTTAATGATAATGACCGATGATTATCCACAAAAGCCAGATCAGTCATTCACCGCCTTCTGACAAGCGTCGATAAAAGAAAAGAACTCGGACTCGACAACATCACTGATTTGTTGTTCGGTATCTATATATTTGAGCACAACGTTTGTTACCATGTCTTTTTCTGATAGCCTAAAAATAGTCACTTGTAGGGCGCAGTATACTCCTTTGCCATAGTAACATATTCTTAATACCCATTACCCATGAAACATCATATAGGTCTACTTAGAATTGCACAGTAAAAAGGTAACATGTCTAGGTCACGAGACTATATTTAGCAAATAGAAGCAGCTATAGGTAAACTTGATCTGAGGAGCAAGTCTATCTCACGCAACAAGGACAAACTTTGCAGCTTCGAAACCAAAAATTAGATAGGAAAATAAACGTGTCAAGTGTCAAGGTGCTGTATAAATGTAACATTAACACCAGAATCAAACTCCAGCTCGTGTGCTATTGGTAGCTACCTGCTACTTAGCTATTACACCTGTAGTCCGTTTGCTACGCATAGTTATTACCAATATTATTATTACTGACACAGATTTTACTTTGGTCCCAATGTGTGCTGCTTACACTAGGGCCTAATGCTGTTTGTCAGAAAAAAAACAGTTTGCTTAAGATAATAAATATAAAAACCATGACTTTAAACTGTGCGACTGATTATTAAACTGCAGCAAACCACAACGCTCTCATAAACTGAAACCCGATCTATTGGGTATTGTAGGTCGGATGTCTGAGGTCCAGTAAGGTAGGCCTATCCATTCCATGGCCGCTGACGTCGTGACAAGGCATCACAAGTAACGCGGACATTACAATCATGAAAACAACATACATTATATCCCACTCGACATGCACAATATAGTATTAATCCTAGTGAGAAGCAACGACAGCTCGTTGAGATCGTTTGCCGTATCTCATTGCCTTTACAGCGGGCGACATGAGTTCGCCGGCGACTGGTTCCAGTCGACTCCCGAGCGTCATGGCGCGACGCTGTGTCTTGCCCTGATGTGAAGTCCCGCCGCCGCCAAGCACCGGCAGAACTCAGCCTCCTACTCTCAATGGCACCGGCAGAACTGCGCCGCTGGACGTCGACGCCAGTTTCTGCAGCAACGATGACGTCACGCGATCACCTGGCAACTGATGTAGATGGTCGTCGTCGCCGCTGTAGATGATCAACGGCGACGCCGCGAGTCTGGAGTAACGGAACGATGAAGACATTGAGATGTCATTGATCAGTCCGAGTAGTATCAGTGGCAGAAGCCGCCGCATTCTGACGACCTGACCATTCATCAACAAATCCATGATACATAGAACAACTGTTTCAACTTTTGAGACTTCTTTAACCCCTCCTGCAGCTACGCGATGTTCAGTAAGTTTAATGAATCTGGATACCTGAGATCTAATCCAAAGGGTCCCGAATCCGCAATAATTTTTATAACTCAGGTGGTACATTTTTTTGTAAACTTGGCACGAACCAATTTGCTTAATTTTTGCCAATTCAGAAACCAGTCATAATGTGATATTTTATCGATTCCCAAACACTGTTTTTGTTAGGTAGATAGTATGGTAACTGGTAGATTTGTTATACAGCACTACGAAGCAGTACTAATCGGCGAAGCTTTTGAAGAAATTGCGAGTTGATAGCAAGCAGAAATATGTATTTTTGCAGCCGTATTTACGTCTTTATTCGCCACACAAACAGTGGCTATAAAAAAAAGAAAAGTAAAACGTTCGTTCGCCTTCGGCAACACTGCAGCGACACGTAATGCAGAAAGTGTACTCATGCGCATTACATGGTCCGATGACCAACAATATTGGTGCCGCAATAGCCCATTCCATATCTCTGACATGGCATCATCACCTGCGTAAAGTACAGCCTATGGCTCTGTAGAGCGACAGTTGTCATCAGAATTCACCATAACATGTTCATATGGACGTATGACGTAGGCACGGAAGTGGAAAATAAACGTGCAGATGATCGAACAAGACGAGTCGTTTGTTGCTAAGTTTCCATCCAATATACGCAATGCACGCAACGAACGTAACGCAACAGAGGAAACGCAAGTGACGTAATTGACGCAACCAACAACCGCCTTTATACCTGCGTTTTACCAGTTGCGACAGCAGCGTTTGCTGCGTACTTTTTTGCGTGTGCGTTGTGTAGGCCTACACTATCTCGGCAGCATCCTAACATCCACCCATCCGCGCCGACATTGACATTATTATAATCTCAAACATTTGAAGCAAAGTTTTCAATGAAAAAAATATATAACCTTTATGCTGTAAAACGTGTTTTACTTCAAAATACATTTCAGTGTTTCAAACCAGTTGGAGAAGCTTACGCCGCTTTTTATGCGCGACAGCGAAATGCTACGCGCGTCTTAGCCATATCCTATGCGTCCGTCCGTCCATCCGTGTGACTGTCATACCTTTGAGTCTTATCAAAATGGCGCAAGCTAGGATAACGAAATCTTAACTGTGTCTACCGCAAGGACTATAGTTCTTTGTACAAAATTGTGTGCCTCTGTGTGCGGACGTTCCTTTCGAACGGGGGCGTAAAAAATACCCCATTGGCGCGTCTAAGGTAAAAACTGTTGCATATAGGCTGCATATTATAACAAACACTAGTGACAACCTTTTTAAAGCTATCAACATCGATAACCAAACTCCCCAAATAAGAAGTTTTAGTGAAGTTTTAGCGATTTTGGGCTGCGATACACATTTGAAGAATAAATTGCACCAAAATAGCTGGAGATAGACCAAAAAACTGCATATAAAATTTTTAGTATTAAACGCAGATTTGAGCAGTCCAAGAAGACCTGCGCACGCGGGCTTCAAAAAGGGACACCCCATAAAGTGGTAATTTTACCGCAATTGACATGTCTAACGCGAAAGCAGTTGCAGAGAGGTACAGACATGCTGCCTATCATAACAAGCACAAGTGACGAGTTTTTTAGTGGTGACAACATCGATGACCTTGAATGACATTAAATCTCCAAAATACAGGATTTTAGTATTTTTTGGTAATTTTCCGCTGCAGCACACATTTTAACAAGAAATCTGAGCTAATGCTCATGAGACGCGCGAGAGCCCATAGCAGTTCATGTTCGCAGGTAATTTTGGTCTATCTCCATTCATTTCATTGCAATTCACTCATTTGCAGCCAAAAATCGCCAACAAAATGACCAAAAACCTTTATTTTTTGGGTTCAAGGTCAATCAAAGTCATCAATATTGACAATCCTAAGAAGCTCATCGCTAGTGCTTGTTATGTTAAGCAGCATGTCTGTGCCTATCTGCAACCATTTTCACGTTAGGCAAGCCAGCAGCGTATAAATAATCACTTTTAAGAGAGAAACCCCTCTTTGACACCCACGTGCGCAGGTCTCCTTGAACCTAAAAGGTCCAAACTTGAATTGCTGAAATCTACATTCAATGCTGAAAATTTCATATGCAGGTTGTCTTGGTCTATCTCCAGCCATTTCAGCGCAATTCACCCTTGAAATGCGTGTTGCAGCTCGAAATCGCAAAAAAATTTACTAAAACCCTCTATTTTAGAAGTTCAAGATCATTCAAGGTCATCGATGTTAACATTTCTAAGAAGCTCGTTGCCAGTGCTTGTTATGATAAGCAGCATGTGTGTGCTTATCTGCAACCATTTTCACGTTAGAAGAGCCAATAACAGTAGAATAACGCCTTTTAAGGGGGTGCCCCTCTTTTCCCCCTTCACCCAGTGGCATGAAATTTTGTCACAAAATATTAGAGACTCTTAGCTATCATACGGTGAAAACCAGAAGTCTCTATCTCACCTGGGCTCCGATCGGTACCGGGTTGTGACAGACATCAAGACAGAATTACCATAGCTAATACGCGCTATAGACTAGCTAGCTATGCTCTCGCGCGTAAAAATGAATTGCGCCGAAATTACTAAAGATAGACCCAGACAACCTGCGTATGAAATTTTTAACATAGAACATACATTTCAACCATCTGAGTTTCAACCTTCTAGGTTCAAGAAGTTTTTCGTACAAAGGCCTCAGATTTTGTTACTCTTTCATGAAGCATTATTACTTTATTGCACGCTGCACACTGATTGCCTAGTAACAGGATCGATGCTGTCGCGCGTCACGTGAGCTTTTTGTTAAATTTTCTGGTTCAGCTTTCTTAGCAAAAGCACAATCAGCAGCAATAAGAAAAAAAATAAAAATTTTGAGTTAGGCCTACCTAATTTATTACTCGCAATTGAAGAATGCAGTAAGAAATCTTATGTCAATCAGTAGCTTGCTATAATCAGTCAGCGTCGTCACTTATTTAATCGAATTGTTTTTTTTTCACACACTATGCACGTATGTTGTAACTGTTACCATTTTTTGGTAAATAAAGCTGTATATAAACAGTGAAGAGCAATGAAAATGGTTGGGTGTATCTTTGTTTTGTATTCTTGTTGCCTTAACATTGTACAAATTATGTACATTGCGAAATCCTTTAAACTATTAAAGCAAGCCCCAGTCTAGCTTTCTCGCTTCTGACTTTTTATCTCCTTATTTATCTTTCTAGGCAGCCCGATACGGTAGTATCAGGCGCGCTTGTGTTACAGCATGCAGATGTTTTATTAATTTGTTCGTCACGGGATCTTTCAGGTTCCTCGGCCGATCGTCATGAAATTTTGCACCGTGATCGCACCTATGCTGAGTATTATGAATTAAGTCAACAAAACATGGTGCC
>Ga0209671_1001440_pt1 | contig 19877 bp, 14 predicted proteins | sample WorMetHERISLAND2_2_FD_187401 | JGI IMG/M metagenome (GOLD analysis project Ga0209671, IMG submission 187401) | Marine gutless worms symbiont microbial communities from Max Planck institute for Marine Microbiology, Germany - Olavius geniculatus... | ecosystem: Host-associated > Annelida >...
TTAATATATGCTGTAGTAGTGGTAGTTTACTTAGTTTGGTGATACTTGGTTTTATGACCACACATTGAGTTGAAATTGAATAAGTTCTTTCTCTTTTTAGTTTTAGCCATTATGCACTTAGAGCATTCAGCATTAGGTAAAGGTTGGACTAATTAAGGCTAAAGTTATTTGTTCAACGTTTTAAAACGTTTTTTTTATTTTTCTGTAACGTTTTTGCATCTTTGCCAAGTTTATGCGCATGTTTTACCTAAAACATAATTTTACAGCTTGAGCGACACAAAGTACAGTTTTTGTATCTAATAAAGAAAAGACTCAAATAAAGACATTTTCAATTTAGAAACTGAAACTTTTCTCTACAGAATTTATGTGGCCACTGTATACATGCACAATGCACTTTTCACAGGCCAAAATGTCAGAAGGCTTGAGCTAATTTTGTGGTTATGGTCAGGGTTACAGTTAGCTTATGGTACGTCTTAAGTCATATGTATACTGATATAGGTCATACTGATACTGGCCACTTACTTGTCATTTTACCTCCACTCATCCCCAGTAGGAAAATGAGATCAAACTTTTGTCTATAGTTTCAGTGCTTCTGTGCAAAATTTATATGATGACGCTTAATGCTTAGCTTAAACAAGAATGAGTGTTACAGTCTTAAATGTCAAGATACAACAAAAGAGCAAGACGTTATGATACAACAACATCTTAAGCACTAGCTTGGTTACTACTACTAGCAGTTAAAATGAAATATATTTTAATACCTTAACGTGTTTCAGTTGTATCGCAGTAGTTGAGATAACTAAACAATGTGACAAAAATCTACTTTTGTAACGAAAAGTAGAAAGTAGCTCAAAAATCTACTTGAGTAGAAGTAGAAAGTAAAATCTTCTACTTAAGTAGAGTAACGAAGTAGAACTACTTTGTTACTACTTCGTTACTATCCAATACTGCTTTTTGAACACAAGTGGATTATCAGTACAGACTGAATACTCTACTAGCGTTGTGGGTGTGTCAGTTTTATCTAAACAGCCGATTGTCCTCTCTATGTGTATGTGTATGCATCGCGTATAAATATTTGCAATCTGGGTGATTGATCTGATAGCCTATAACTGATTTAGCTCAATTTACAAGTTTTCTAGCTTTTACAGTCCTAATTTGTGTAATATTTAGTATCAAAATTACCTAATTTAGTGCAGCATATTAAACTTAACTTTTGTTTGTCTGGTGGATAATGTTAAGCGTTGTATCGGCGCATTTTGATATGATGGTATTAATAGCTATTATTCTTTTGACTTTAAATTTCTTTTTCAAGTGAATTAATCATTATTAGGCTTAAGAAGTATGTTATTGAATTGCTGTAAGTGTCATTTGTCTATGGTACTTGTACATTTTCCGATCGCTGTTCTTCCACATTGCCATTTTGTTATGTTGCAATTACAACGCTAAAGTTGTACGTTTGCTGTTATTCTTTTCCAGCTATAAAATTACAAAATTAGAGATAGATACTGCGAGTGTGCTTTGTATGAAATGGTACGTACATTTTGGATTAAAATTTGTAGCTTAAGTTAATAATTGAAGTGAAGAGTACCATCTAAGACAGCAGCTGAGCACTCAAGGCCAAAACGTAGCAGACAGACGATTTAGTTAGGCACGAACACATATAAGTGCTGCTGCTTCTGTGACACAGATGACTTTATTGACAGAGAGTTTCTGTGTATGAAGTCCAGCAATAAATAAGTACTTTATTATTCTTTTTGATTTGGTTACCAGTGGTTGCAATCCGGGAGTTATTTTTCAACTGAAGGAGCCGAAATTAGAAAATTTGTAATCCCAGGATCCCGTTTCGGGATTAGGCTTACAAATTGGTCGTTATTAATTATCCATGTAGTCGATCTACTAAAATTATTTTATTCATAAGATGTCGTACGCTTTTAACGGTAGGTATATACGAAACAATAATACACTATTTTAAGCTGAATTCAATGGAGGCCTACTATGAGATGTAGGCCTATGTAACTAAACATAAGATAGGCTGTTAGACGAGTTGCAGAAGTTTACAATGCTTTACGATTAGCGATTGCAATCCCGGGATCCGGAATTGAGAAATTAGTAATCCCGGGATCCCGTTTCGGGATTAGGTTTACAAGTTGGTCGTTATTTTGGTATCACTTAGGCCTATAGACTTATTTCATGCATAAGATGTAGTAGTTCCGTATAAAAAGTATGTCAAAACAATAGAGAGTGACTGCTACTTTCAAAATACAAATTACAGTGCACAGCAAGGAGTAGAACTGTAGTGCGCATAAAATATTTTATTCACTAGACCTCCAGAATTGTTGTTTTTGTCATTTAATGCTCAAAAAAATGCGATTTTAACGAATTTTTATAATCCCATAATCCCGGAATTCCAGGGTTGGGACGTTGCCAATCCGGGGATTCGGGATTGGCAAAAACGGCCGAGATCCCGGGATTCGGGATTCCGGAATTGCAATCCTTAATTAGGATATTCTGTGAATTTAGTTTATATTGTATCGATTCGATATCGAATCGAAATTGAAATTGTCATATTGACCCATCCCTAGTTTGCTGACTTTGTTTATTTCCGGGTCAATAATGTTGTTTATTGTCAGCTGTTATTGCGTTTTTCTTTCTATAATTACGTTAATATGATATTGTCATCTCTTTAGCTCATATTTGTTTATGGGTTTTTTGGATTGCGTTACAGTGTTATGACCATCTGAATCTTTCGAGTGCGTTGGAGTGTTAATTTTTCATCTTTTTTTGGCAAAACCTCGACTGTTGGCTGTTTAGTACTGTTAGCCTGTTATCATTTGAGTTACTTGACGTCTAACTTTTTATTTTTAATTTATTTTCAGAACACTTACGTCTTCGATTACGCATTTTGATGCATTTTACGCTATTATAGTACGAGATATTTACAGCTGTGGTAATTTGTAATCGCAATATTAAATGGGTCGTCTGAAAAACGAATTATGGCTTTTTTGCCCGTTTGCGCCTTCTGGCTCATTCGCCTTTTGGCTCTTTCGCCCTCTGGCTGATTCGCCCCTTCACCTTAGACGATTCACCTCCGTTGAATAAAGGTAATTCAACATCGAGGTTTGTAAGTAATATTTGTCTTTAGGCCTAGACAGTTTATGTATGGTGGTGAGAATAAATGATTATGTGAATGTTTAATGCTTTGTTCAATTATGAAATAAAATCGTTAAGCCTATACATGTATTTTAGAATGTTTGCACTGATGTCTGACACTGTTTATAGAACTAGGCATTTGTCAAGCAGTTATTAGGCCTAGTTATTAGGCCTTTTGTATAACTGTAAGAATTCATTTTAAAAGAAGGCTGATGTTGACACATAGAGCGCGTAGAATATCGGCGAGTTGACTTCAAACACAAGCGGTCTTTTGCACCTTTTAAAGTCGTTCACACATCAAAGCGTCCACAGCAAACCAAAATGTAAGCCTTCAGTGGATTTCAAAAAAGCTAGTAGACCTACGGGTGAAGCAAGCGTAGACGAAAATTATTATGCAATTTTTTGTCACGTATAACATTAATTGAAGTAACTATTAATCAGTAGTGTGATGATACACTTACTTGTTGCTTTTTTGTAAACTGAAACACAAGCCTCAATAATGAATCACTAGTATATTCAACAGGGGGCGAATCGTCCAAGGTGAGGGGTCAAATCAGCCATAGGGCGAACAAGTCGAGGTGGACGTGCCAGGGGGTGAATGAGCCAGGGGGCAAACCGGCAAAGGGACGAAAAAGTCAGATTCTTCTGAAAACAATATAAGCGCACTACAATAAAGCTAAATAGATAACCAACTGTTTTAATGTGGCACAGACAGATGGACTTTAAGAGAGTTTTCTCCATCTAGGAAAATCACATCATACATAATGTTTAATTGTTGAAATCTACAAATTTTCACAATATGTTTTGTTTAACAGTAGATTGTCTGAATGCAGGTTGTCCGAGACATCATGGAAGCAGACATGACGGAAACAATGTACACGTCATCATCAGAGGACACCCACATAATGTCGGAGCGCGTGCAGCTGCTTGCTGCATCCATCCGCAAGGAATTTGAGCGAATGATCGGAGTTTACGGAGAGGGCGTGGTCAAGCAGCTTACACCGCTCGTCGTTGGAGTGCTGGAAAGCCTGGAGCAGTCGTTTCAAGAGCGCCAGGAGAAGGATGTTGAACTGGACTTACTGCGGGATGACAACGAACAACTGATGACTCAGTACGAGCGAGAGAAACAGCTGCGCAGAGCTGCTGAACTGGTAGCAGATCATTTTGTTTCATGATTGTATATAAAATTTGTCTCCAGTACAGTGTGACAACTGAAGATGCTGCATTTCACTTATGTTTATGTTAATTTTATAAATACCAGATTCCATCGCTTGAACTTACTTGTGGTATGCAGTAATTCAATAAAGCTTTTCTTCTACATGTGTATTAATTTGTCTAGTTATCTGTGGCTGCATTATTACAATTTACTGCTGTTATACTATGAATTTGAGTTTGAATATATGCTGATATTTGCTTTTCTTTTCAGGGGCTTTTTTTGATAAATAAATACTGTTCTCGTGTAGTTTTGTTTCATTATTGCAGAAATATTTTGAAATCGATGATAGTTATGAAGAAAACAAGCGACAGCATCTTGAGAAGACTAACAGTCTGGAGTCAATTATTCGACTTTTTGAAGTGAAGATGAAAAATGCTCAAGACCAAAGTGAGTGTTGTTTTCTGTTCTACACCATTTCAGTGTTAGATTGTTAGTTACTTACTGACGTTATTTTGTTGCTGTTGCCTGGAGAAAGGATGATGCATAGCGCCCCCTGGCTGTCAATTTGTGCTGGATTTTTTAACAGCCTATGTCAGCTTTAAGTCATTATGATAGAAATTAATGCTTTGGATTGGCAGAATTGTTTGACATCTGGTGATCATTGTAAAGGGGTAAGTGAGTTTGTAGGGTTAACATTTTGCACTTAACACATTGTAGGTCATTTCAGAGACAAAGAACACAAAGTGGTGTAAAGCAGTTTTCTAGGCTGATTTGTTGTATAATTTATTGATTTCATGGATTGATCAAAAGCTGAGAAATCTGATGCTGTTTTAACAATTGAACCCTGGAATCTGACCATTCTTTTTGAGTTGGTGCCCAGAGACTGTTGTTTTTTGTTTGTTCACTGTAGTTATGCCACTTTAATAGTTACCATTTGTTTTTTTCTCAAGATGTGTATGTTTTGTTTTGATTATTACATTTTGCTTTTTATGTTGTGGAGTTTGATTAATGTTATGGTTGTTGTTTTTGTTGTTTGTTCCAGTTTCAAGATTAGAAGAGAAAGAATTGGATACGAAAAAGGAATGTTCAAAACTGCACGAACGATACACTGATGTAAGCGCTTACAGTTTGCTGCTTAGTGGAGTCAGTGATTTAGATAGACTGCTAATATAAATGTGCAATTATTTTATTTAAAATAAAGTTCAAAAGCCAAAGCTTACTTCTGAAGGTAGCGGCTTAACCTGGCATGATAGTGGAAGAATAAGCTAGTTGAACAAAAGCTAACACATGCATATTGCAGTATTAAGCTGTTTTACTATTTATATTTGGTGAACAAAATGTAAGAAAACATTCTGTTTAGTATTTGCTCTGTGGTCACACATTTAGGCCATATTACAAGTCTTGTCTGTCTTTGATGGGTTCCTGACTTGAGAATGAAAAGATGCCATAATTGGTGCAAATTTTTTCTCAGTGATAGATGGGCCATTTAGTTCAATGCAGTAGGTCAGAGTTAGCATTAGTAGGGTTATGGTTGTGCATTGTTTAGGTGCTGTACAAAGTATACAATCACATAAGATGTTGGTACTTAACCTAGATTTTAGTTCAACCCACATTGTGGTGAATGCATTGGACCACACGTTGACACCATTCTGCTTTATCTGCCGCCAGTTCTTTGGCTTCTTCCCAGCTACCACGTTTTTTAGATGTTGTCTGATGATGTCCGTCCAGTTTTTTGTTGGTCGTCTGTCCTGGCTTTCTCTCAGTTTCCATCATATTCTTGTCAAACTATTTTTGTGTCCTTTAAAGAATGTCAGCACAGGACTTAAATATTTCTGTAATGGTGGTGCAAGACAAATGTATTCAGTGCCACTGTAATTGTTGCAGTTATTCAAGGCTCATATGGACTACATTGACAGAAACAGAATGTTGATGTCAGCTGATAAACTAGCTGACAGTACCGTCTATGCTACACCAAGGAGGTATTTTTAGAAGCTTTTCGTTTTAAGACCTGCTTAAGTGAGATTCATCTAGTATTGACAATAGTTGCTTATATATATTCAGCTTATTTAAATGCTCTCTTTATTGTTGAGTTTATTTGTCATTTTTTGTGTCATCTTTTTAATGCCTGTGAATTGGGTTTTAAAAACCCAATTCAGCAGTCTTTTTGGGAACACAGCGTGAATTTGTTAGAAGTATTCAGTAGTTTGGTTACAGTACAAAAGGTCAGAGATCAAGGTCATTGGCCATCAAAACCCCCAGAAAATGATGTATATTGTTGACTCATGTTACTGCACACTAAATCAGTGTTAGACCTGTTTCACAAATACCACCCTAGACATTGTGCTGACTGAGGACCAGGCTACAGAAACAGGTTGGTATTTTTTCTTATTGTCGGCTTTGTTTGTTTTTTTTAATTATAAACATTGTATGAAGTATGCAGAACATGCAGTATCATACTTGAAGCTGTGTTTTGGATGCTTAACACATTCGTGTTTGTTTGTATAAGTATATTATAAATAAGTGTTGCACTGTGTTCACCTAAGAACCCCAGCAATAGGTAGATGGCACCATATGTGTTGTACAGAGGACTAGCGTTTGTGTTTGCTTTTTAGAAATTTGTGGAAATTTTTTTGGAATTTCGGGAAAAATTTATCTGGAATTCTTCGTAACATTGTTTAGGAAAAAAGAAGTTTAAAAAACTTTAGAATGTTTAAAAAATATTTAATAACTTATTGTTGCAAGTCTGCCAAATTGAAGAGCACTAAGAGTAAGGACCAATAAAAATTTAGAATAAGATTCAATGATGAAGACACCATATAATTATCAATTCAATTTAGTAATGAAGGTCTACATTATGATATTATGCCATATGGATGCCATATTTGTTTGCTATTGGTGCAATTACTAATGTTTCCGGAAATTTTCTGACAAATTTTAAAACGTTATTTTTCTAGTAAAGTTACAACTTTAGAATGCAACATTCATTCCTGCTGGTTGGCTGTTGTAGAACATTATCAACTGGTCGGCCAGTGTCAATGATCGCTGGTCTGTCAGAGTCAGCTATTCGTCGTCATATCAGTGAAGCCACATCTACGTCGCTGGCTCAAATGACTGATAGGCAGCAGGCCGCGGTGAACCTACAGCATGAGCTGAACAACGCAGCGCCATCACGTGACACTTCGGTCGCTGAGGTTACTTCTACGGGCACGAATACCACCCTAGACATTGTGCTGACTGAGGACCAGGCTACAGAAACAGGTTGGTATTTTTTTGATTGTTGGGTTTGTTTTTTTTTTTATTATAAACATTGTATGAAGTATGCAGAACATACAGTGCCATACTTGAAGCTGCATTTTGGATGCTTAACTCATTCGTGTTTGTTCGTAGATAAGTATATTAAATAAGCTAATTATATACTCTATGCTGAAGCACAAAAAAACAAATTTACTGGTGTATTGCCTCAATACAACAAGACTAAACTTTTTCAAATTTTTCCTCTGCCGTGCTATCAGCAAAAATTAAAACTATTTGCTTAAAGTATTAAAACTGTTAAAAGTATTATTATTATTAGCATATTTATAATATATTTATCCATGGTTCACTTAACTTGTTCATGGTTGTCAGGCCATCCAAAATGCAGCTTAAAAATACGTTCTCCATTGAATATTGAAAGTGTAGTTGGAAAGAGGATTATAACATGTGCTGTTGTTGATTTTGTGACTGTGCTATTGCGCATAGCTGAGGATCTGATGAGCACACAGCTAATGCCACCAGAAGGCCAAGGTTTTACCGAGCATAGGTAAAGAAAATGTTTTTTTTGTGTTTAAGTCTTTGTGGCCAACCTTTGTACATTGTAAAGATAAAGGCAAGGAGATGCTTATTTTTTTGTTGCTGGGATATCATGTGTTTTAGGCCTTGCTTTTACTGCTACATGATTTAGGCGTCTGGATCTCCGATTCTTCGTCTATGGATTAGCTTGTCTGCACCTCAGAATGACGTTGAGAATTAATTTTTTTGTAGATGAACCAACTGATTAAAATTAGAATTAGATGATGAAGTAATTAGTTAGCTAGTTAATGATTTTACTACTGCTTTAGGGCATCTTAGCCATCACAGTTCTGTCTGTTTGTTCGTCTGTCTGTCCATCACGCGGGTGGATCGGTCAAAAACGGTGCAAGCTAGGATCACCAAATTTTTACCGTCGGCTGCCTGGAAGACTCTGGTTTCAGGAGCCGTAAAGCTTTTCCATAAATTCGAAGGGGTCACCCCGAACGAGGGTGCTAAATGAGAGAGGGGTGGGAAAAATTTGCGATTTTCAGCCAATAAGTTGCTGCGTTTTAGTAACGGTATGCTATGACTTAGGTTACTATTGATGACTAATAGGAAGTCGTAGAGGGTTTTTATGGATTTTTTGGCGATTTCGGGCTGCAACACAGGTTTCAAGAGCGAATTGTGCCAAAATCAATTGAGATAGATATGGAGAAGCTGCATATAAAATTTTCAGCATCGAGCACACATTTTGACGGCTCAAGTCTTGATTTTCTAGGTTCTAGGAAACCTGCGCACGATGGCATCAAAGAGCAGTCCCTGTAAAGTCGTTATTTTACTTTCGTTGGCCAGTCTTTCGTGTAAACGGTTGCAGATAGGCATGGGCATGTTGCCTATCACAACAAGCACTTGTGACGAGCTTTTCAGTCGTATCAACATCGATGACTGAAAGACCTTGAACTTCCAAAATAAGGGGGTTTTATCGATTTTTATGATCTTTGGCTGCAGCGCACACTCCAAGAATGAACTGCGGTGAAATGGCTGGAGATAGACTGACAGTTTGCAAACAGGAACTGCTATAGGCTTTCGTGCATCTTGTGAGCATTAGCTCAAATTTCTTTTATAATTAAACTTATGTGGCGTGGTGATGTAACAGTAGCATGCCGAACTGGTAACCATGAAGTTGCCGGTTCGACTTTCGGCCGGTGCACTGTCAGGTCACTTGGGCAAGTTGTTCACTCACATATGCCTTTATTCAACAAGCAGTATAATTTGTTACCGGCTAAAGGGCAGTGACACTCTGCAGCTGGGAAGGTAACCATAGGTCTGGCGTTGCACTGGTCTTTTCACAGACTCAATGGTCTATCCACCTACAGGCTCATCGGCCATGGAACAGGAGATGAGCACCTCGCCTATCCCCCAGCAGGGGTATGGCAGCTTTGCCTTTAATTGACTGATTACCCATTACTGGTACATGATCACAGAGATCTGGTGGAATTGTCTGTTTATGATGAACTTTCGCTGCAAGACACTGAGGCTCTGAATCAAGTTGATGATGGAGCTGATATCGTCGGTATGAACTTCTTTAGTGTTCCAGTTTTTTGCGTGTACGTAAATTAACATTGGTGTCTTCCTCTTGCTGTTATAAATAGGTTTGTAAAGTCTGGATTGAAAATGTCTATATGCATCTTACCATTCTGAATTTTTTACTCACCATTAAAGAATTTTAATTTTTCTTCTGTTTTTGTGTGTTGTATTAGTTCTTTGAACTTTTGTTATTCTGGAATTGTTATTTGTTCTGTTATTTTGCATTTATATTTTTTATTGTTATCAGTATTTTTAATAATGTCTTTCGTGCTCTGATGCTGTTGACTAGATGATAGGAAATAGCATTTAAGTCATGTGAGTGATGAGCTTTAAAAGTTTAAAAAGGTTAAAGGGTGCTTATTGCTCCGTATTCTAACTTATTTCAGAGCAAAGGAGCATCACCTGCCATATGGGATCAGACAGTGTTACCTGCCACTCGACACACATGAACGCATTCTGCCATAACCTTAGCCAGACAGGCCAGTACTTGACTTACCTGCCGCAGAAGGATGGAAGGTTGAGTCGGCCTTAGTGTTGGTTATATACCGAGATGGTTTACCTGTTGACATCATGTTGATCGCAAGTTTAACATTTAACCGTTTCGCCACCAGGACACTGAATAGTAACATTTAGTGATAAAAAATCACACATACTGTTTAATCTCAATATTTGGGATATGATGTAACGTCAGCATGCCTTAAGCAACACTTTTCGACTAAGTGTGCAATGTCTCTGTCTTATTGTTTCTTTATTTATACATCTATTTATTAATTATTCAGATATTTACAGCTGGCATTTGATGTAATACAAATAGATGTAGATGAACCTGAGGAACATATGGAGTCATTAGGTACAGTGTTTCTCATATACTAGTAGGGCACCTTATTATGCAGCCGTCCTACAGGTCTAGCCCATCCATACGTACATCTGTCTTTATATGAGATTCTGAGATGAAAACAAAATCATGTAGAACAGTGGAAAAAAGCCAAAATTGATGTGAACGTTCCTCAGAGCCAGAATTATTTGTGGCTAGTTTTTTAGCTCAAAAAGTTAAAAGATCGGGTGCAGAATATAGCTACATGTAGATGGGATATGGCGAAAAACGAGCTGTGCCCCTTTCGGGGTGTAAGCCGGGTGCTAATCTTTTCTTTAACTATTGAGCTCAGGTCGATAGACCAGTAAGTCGGAGATGCATAGCCAGACTTACAGTTATCTTCCCAGCCACAGAGCGTCACTACCCTTTGGACGGTACTAAGTTATACTGCTTGGTGACAGAGGCATGTGCGTATAAACTGCTTGCTTATTGTTTTATAGCTAACCAGCCAGGAGTTGAACTTGCAAACTCCTGGTCATGAATCCAATGCCCGTATTACTGACCCACCAAGCTACTCGTAGGTGGGACGGCCGCATATTATGTTGCCTATTGGTTGAAGGGCTGATTCTTTTCTTGTTGCTGCCTAATCTATTTTCTTTTATTTTCTTTTGATTAAGGTGCAAATTTTTGCATTATTTTAGGATATTATTATTTTTCACTTTTAATCTGCTTTTCTGTAGTGTTTGCACCATCATGGTATTTGTTTAACACACCTGTAGAAATTTTTCACATATAGAAAGCTTCTCAAATATTAGTAATTATTACGATGCCATTGTGGTGGCAAAAAGTGAAATGTGTGTATTGTAACCAAAGTGGACAAGTGTTTCATCTTGTGTTGCATTTTGAGTTCATTGGCTTATGTTTGTAACATGTTTTTTTTTAATTTTTGCTAATATTATTTTGTCAAAAAGCAGAGGAACATAATGTGTTAGTTTATAAGCGAGCAGCTGCGCCTGTTGTTTTGCACTGGTTAAGGTTACTGATCTTCTATTGTTACTTTTGACTGATATCTGAATTCTGTTTGTGCAGGTCTAAAAATGTTAATATCATCAGTTACAGATAAAGTGTTACATTTTTATGCTGTTATAAGTGTTATATTTCATTGTCATGTCTTTACTGTATGAAATTGGTATCACTAACGTGGAGTTTGAAAAGGAGTATCAGAAATAGTCAGGAAAGTGCCGGGAATTTCAGAGTGCTGATAGAATGTCTACCTTGAGTTAGATTGTCATCATCTTTAAACTTAAGTGTACTTTAAATTTAAATGTACCATCTCTGTTCTTCTCACTGCTGTAATCAATATTTTGCAGAAGTACTAGAACTTTTCGCAGAAATGTCCAAAACTGTTGATTACTGTTTATACCGCTATTGAGGAATTGAAGTTTATAGTGCATCTGAATGTAAAGATTTTGTTATAATTATGGATGCTGTATTTTGTTTTGACATCGCTATCAGAGGGTGACAGATTTTATGGTAAGCATTGATGTTATTCGTGTCATCTGTTCTTCATAAAGCTTGCAGCCGTTTTCATTCTATTGATTACGGTACTTAACTGTGTTGCTTTTGCTGGTTTGGAAATGGAAGAAGCGTTAAGCAGCAAAACTAGATTTCCTGGGGGGATTAAATATGAGCAAATATTTTATGATTGATGTTAAGTGGAAAATATAAATCTTAGTGTTTTTATATACAGCATGTGGCTAATAAATGCATAATTGGTACATAATTTGCGTTTTGTTAATTATATCTTCAGTTCATCATTTGTTATATCTCTGGAATGGCCGTGTGCAAACTTGAAACCATAATATGGACATACATCTGTAAAATGGCCAAGAAGTCAAGAATGTGATCCATGAGTTGTTATGAATTCATGTTTGTTATTTTTATTATCAATAGTTTTACTGCATTTTGTTGTTTTGCAGGAGTGAGTCGAGAAGTTGAAAATTTGATTCAAGAAAACAACGAACTACTGGCCACCAAGTACGTCGTCTTTTTTGTACCCGTGTTAAACATGGTCATGTTGATTGATTGTAAGATTTGTTAAGTGTTTGCTTTATTCCAGTATTTTCCAGCGCTAATTTTTTATGCATAAGGGCAAATACTTGCTGATTTTGAAAAGACATGTTGATTTTAGCCGTTGCTGTGTATTTGCCACAAATATGTCTAATGATTTTGATTTTGTGCCCAAAACTGTAAGCTTTATTGTCAGAGTACTGAATATTAGGATGTTATGATAGGAAATCTTCCTTTGAGTAGATTATTGTTATTGGTGAAAGTTAATTTGTTGAAGGTGTCGGTTAATGTGCATTTTGGGAGGCTGGCGAAAATGCAACTATTAAACAGAAGCAAAATGTCATTTTTGTAGTAACAGTAGTAGACTATCAATTATCAAATGCATTGATATGAATCTTGCAAAAATATTGTGTTTTTTACAGAAATGCGCTGAATGTCGTGAAAGATGATCTGATTGCAAAGTTGGATGAGGTGACCAGGTAGATAATAATTGTTGTTCTCTGGCTTTGATGTTTAAAAGTCCATAGACGTCAAAATTAACATATATATTTTACCTGTTTTCCAAAAATTGCATAATTGTCTGATAATTTTGACGGTAATATCAGTGCCGGAGAAACTTATATTTAAATTCGTTGATTTACAGACATGATCTAAAAAACGCAATGCCATTTTGGCTAGGCTGCACAACTGGTGACACACTGGTTGTGCTTGTCTCTTGAATTTTTTGGCATAACGTAACGTAAGGCTATATTTTCGTCACAATCAGGCATTAATTTTATCTATTTATAAAGCTTAAATCAACATACTATATATGCAAGGTGAAATATCTAATTAAAAGCTACATAAATTTTGTGAGAGTTTGACCGTGGCCTTGGACCTTTAAGAACTGTTGCATCATGTAGCAAGTGTCCCCAAAATTTTAGCCTGTGGCAAAATGTTTTTGTAAAGCACATTTTTCCCAAAATACAACAGTGGATGCTGGACGTCCACCAGTACAAAATTTGGGACTGGAGTTAGTTCCCCATTTTGAGGGATTTTGGGGGCAAAGTAAAATTTGTACACCCATCTCTGTGTCAGAGGTTTGCAGCTATCTGTTAGAAATCAGATAATTGTAACTTCCTACACCCAAACTTTTTAACTTACAACATTGCTGTTAGTGAATTTTTGAAATTGATTTGAAATCTGTTGCTGCTGTGTTGGACCATAGTAGACACATCTGAGATCTTCAGTGCTATTTAAGTGACATATTTGATAAGCCATTTTTTCTTTATGCTGAGATATTTTATTGTTTTATTTCTTGGTCTCTTTTTTCATTATTTATGTACGTCAATTATACACTGTGTTTCAGTGCAAAAGTCAAGAAGATGCAAAATTAGATGCGATGTTCAAAATTTCTTGATGTGTGTTTCTGCCAAGAATTAGCAAAGTCGGGTGACTTTTGCTAAAAATATCGCAAAAACAAAAAGGGTGTCATTTTATCCAGACTCTATTCAGTTCCACTGTTCTTTGCTGTTGCACGTTGTCAGTGAGAATGAAATTTTACGCGAGGGGAATCTTTCACTGGACATCTTGCGAGACAAACTGAAAACTCGAGTTTCAGACTTGGAGGAAGAACTGCGGAGACTGCGTGAAGAGCTTGAGCAGGCTGTGAGCAACAGGGAGACCAAAACTGCTGATGATGAGGTAAAGAAAAATACATTAGCATTGAATAATTTTTGTTTATTTGTTTTGTAATTGTATTTGACATGACATGACCAGCAGTATCAAGCTGTTCGACTGATAGTGGGCAAGTGGTCATCCACGCACCCCCCCCCCGTCCTCCAATAGACAGCATTATCACATTGATGTTTGTCTGCAGGATAACAGGGAAGATTATTAGAACTACCATTATGTTAATTACATATGCACGCGTATAATGGAGTTCTTACAATTTTAGGTTTAGCATGTTTTTTGTGTTTTGTGTTTCTGTATAGGTTAAACTTACTGTTCCATTATTATGTGTTTGTGTGCATTCCGACTGGAAAGGCTGTCCCCGAAATGACTGTGTCGGGTGGGACGTTAAACCCTACTCACTCACTCACTCACTCTGAAAATTGTAGCAGTCTCACTGTAACATAATCCGAGACATGTTTGGTTGGAATTTGTCATTATTTTTAGAATCTGTTTATGTTTCTTCACAGCTTTGTGGTGAATGTTGTGCTTGTTTTTTGTGGTTATACCCCATGCCAATGTTTAACTTATAAACGATGCAATTTTGTTTTAGTTTCATCTTATAGCATAGTTTAGTTTTTGTTTTTTGTTAACATTTTCAGCAGCGGCAAGTTATTTTGATGGTAATTATTGTTTTATAATGTTTCAACACATCATTTGGACTAATGTGCTCTGTTTATATTTAGTTTTGCATCTTTTTATTGCAGTTTGTCAGTTTTTTTATTGAGGAGATATTTGATATTGTCTCAAAGGAAGCAGTTTACTCGTGCTGAGGTGAGGTTGTTGTACGTTGAACTGGGTTAGTACCAGGATGGGTGATGTGTTTTGTGTCTAGGCGGACGTGCCGTTGGCTCAGCGTAAGCGGTTTACTCGTGCAGAGATGTCTCGCGTGCTGTTGGAGCGTAATCAGTACAAGGAGCATCTGATGGAGCTTCAGGAGGCCGTCAGATGGGCCGAGATGTTGAGAGCAGCTCGTGAACACCCGGAACCACAGACCAGGAAACGATCGTCTGTATGGAACTTGTACGTACCATCGGGTGTTTGTTGTTTCAGGGCCAGTTTCCACTGGCATCGTGGATTTAAAAATCTGGAGGTAAGAAGTTCTGTTTTTTGAAAGACAGCTGCAAATTACCAGCAAAGATATGGGTGTTCAGAATTTTTTTTCTCAAATTCTTTTAAAGTATGGAAAATTCAGTTTCAAGTTTTGTACTGTTGAAAGGAAAGTTTGCAACAGGCTAAATTTTTTTTTTGGGAGGGGGAGCACTTGCGTCTCTTCTCCATGCAATGATGTTACTGTTGATTTCTGGTTCTTAACTAGTCTGTAACATTTATCAGTAGCCACTGACTGACTAATTTGCATAAATCCTGTTTAATCACATGTGAAACTAATTCTTACCAGCCAATGTCAGCTAGTTAGCTGTCCATGGATCGGTTAATTGTTTGCAAAGTGGCAGAAAACGTACATTTCATAAGTTTATGATACTAATGAAAGCTGCAGCCTTTGAAGCTACAGCCATATGGCGCTTTAAAAATATTATTATTATTATTATTTATTGCAAAGCGTCTATTTGCTGTTGTTATGGGACTTGGTTTGACCGTGTAGTTTCAGTAATCTATTCAGTCCGTCCAACAGATCAACATCCACCAGACATCACCAGCAGAATGTGCCTAACGTCCGCTATAGTTCATTGCAAGGCGCAGACAATGCTGGCAGCAGTACTGACCAGGCGGCAACACAGGGTCACTCGTCGACCGAACAGGCACCCAGGGTTGTCCAATTCCGACACAAAGACATGTACTATCATTTCTAATGTTAACAGTAGTTGTGTTAGTTAGTCGGAAACTTTTTTGTTTGCTTTTCTTAATGCATAGTCAAATCATCATTTGTGCACATGTACATCATTTGTTTTTGTGGCCATTTGTCAGCTGGACATGGATTAGCTGAGCGCCTTTTGATTCTTGTTGTTCATTGAATGCGCTCATATAAAAACGTAATTCTGTTGGATCATTTTGTCTGTTTGTAGTTTGAAAAATATTTTTATTGACAGCAAAAACACAGCATTTTACATATAATTATATTATGATGGCTATATAGCTCAGCTGGTAAACTATTTTTACACATTCAGTGCTTCTTTGGTAACTGATGAACTGCATTATCTTATACTCCTATTTGTTGTTTTTGTTTCCAGAAATAAATTAAATATGACGATGATCTTATGTCCATGAATGTGTTATTTTGTAGTGAGGCAGACGAGGCACGAAAGCTTCGGCAGGAGGAGCAGAGGAAACTGAATGGCTCTGGAGACGGCGGATGCCCTGGAGCTAATGGCTGGTCTCTCCCACCTAAATGTCACACTGCCACTGCAGCTGATAGTAGCACAGGTCAAACGTCAATTCCAATTCCTGTCTTCTGCCGACCAGTTACTGAGGCTCCTTCTGTACAGGTTACATTTTTGTCTTTTTGTATGTTTGTTTTATTTTCCGTGTCTTTTTCAAAGGCAGTTTATACAAGTAGCTTTTAACTTTTAAACATTGGTATCAAATCAATCAATTCTCAATGAGTGCTGCCTTAGTAGCAGAGATATTTTAATTTTAAACAGTAACTGCAAACTTGGATCGATCTCTGTCCTGCAATAGACAGCATTGTAAGATTGATGACTGTCGTTTTTTTGGTGCGACTTGGCCTTTAATGTAGTTGTGGTTAAAATTAATTGGCAAAGTATTATGCATTATGGCAGGACATGTGTTGCTTTTTTGCATGTCGAAAAGGAAGTTGTTAAATACTTGTATAGTTATGCACTACTGTTAACATGAGATTATCCCCAGTGTAGGGTGAACATTATTTGTTACTGTATGCAGTTATGGTGCGCTGCTGGAGTTAATATTGACAACTGTCAGCAGGCTGATAATGTTATCTCTTCTTCTGCTAATTCAGTCGAATCCTCTGAACACTCACACGACAGCATTTCCTCAGTATGTGAGCGTGTTGCTGAAAAATGTGCTTAGCTCTCGCTGCAGTTTTATCAACTTTTCTAAAATTTGTTGAAGCCGACTGTGTCTCATATGTGAAAGGTGATCTGTCTCTAAGTCTAGTCTAGCATATGTATCACTTTATTCCACCAGGTAATAAAAGTACTATTACTTTGTACCTTTTTTTTGTTTGAGTACCTATCTACGTTATCTTACTGTAGGCAGTATGGCAGTACAAGTGTCAGCATGGAATGGGTGTCTTAAACTTCTGTCTGGGGTTTTATTAAGTTTATTTATCACTCACTTGTCTTACTTTTGATCATGGTTTAAGATGCACTTAATTCAGTGCTATGTGCAGCTGAGCATTAAAAAACTGGGGCTGCAGAAAGTTCCAGTTTTCCACCAGACAGCTGCAAATGGAGGTGATTAGTGGCTCAGAATTTCAATTTTGTCTGTAAAAATGTAAAAAAGAAAACTTACCAATTGCGTTTTCCCATAGACTTTGAAGGTCGTCCTTACAACACTCACACTACCTTGTGAGGTGTGATAATATTGGTGTCAGTTTGCATCGTTTAGCTTCCAAGTGCGCTAACACTCGTGGGACAACATATGCGGCTTCCACACTTGGTCCGCGTCAACTCGGTGGCCCAGAATTTTGCACAAATGGGAATTTTTCAGTCCCAATTTTTTTGCATTTTTGGGCAGAAATTTTGAGCATTGCATTTGCCCCTGTCCGCGGATGCCACTGGCTGAGCCGTTGACATTAATGCAGGAGTATGAGGGTGGAGAAAAGATGATGGTGTCTTCCTCATACGTGTGGATCTGTATGACTGGTCATGGGGGTACTGAAGTATCAGTTGCTGATGCCAATGAGCTGGCCTCTGTACTTGACAAGTTTCACGTCTCCTCATCACACATACTCTGCATTACTGGAGTACCAGGTTATCACTGTTGTGTGTTTATTAATTCAATGAGGAGTATTAGTTATTTATTACTTTAAGTACCAGGCGATCGCTGCTGTCTAGTTAATGTTGTTTGTTCTTATTACATTTGGGGCTGGTTTTTGGTTGTTTTGGGTCAAGTAATTAGTTAGCTAACAATCAGTTTGTATAGCCTGAAGATTTGAATTTGTAGGGCTGCAAAAATTAACGAATTTTTAGTAATCTCATGATAGTCGCTTTTTTTACCACGGAGGCAATGGAGTTCAGTGTCAGTTTATGCCGCTCTGAAGAGACCTGAACAGTTGAACAGCTGAAAGTCACCATGGGACACTGACGCCTGTGCACTGATCCCCATTGCTTGTGACTTTGTTGCATGATACAAGCAGCACTATATCAATTATCGTGTGGCTCGGTAGTCTAACGGTAATGTGTCGGACTTGTAATCCTGAGGTAACTCAGAGGCGCAGGTTCGACTCGGCACCAGGACATTGCCGGGTAACGACCTTAGGCAAGTTGTTCACACACGTGCCTCTGTCACCAAGCAGTATAATTTGGTACTGGCTTCACCGCTAGGACGTAAACAGGCACACCTCACGATACACTGGCCCCATATCCGTGGTCTCGCAGTGTAAAAACTGGCATCTGGCTGAGGGCCTTAGGAAACGGAGATCAGCAGCGCCCTATGGGTCGTAAGGCTCGTGAAGGACTTTACGTTTTTTTATATCAAGTACTGGACATTTTCTTTTGCTTTGTTTCAGATGAAGAAGATGGTGATGAAGATTTGTGGTGTTTATTGGTATCCAGTTTGTCGTAATTTTCGGTGTACAAATATGCAGGTGCTATTTCATCAGATTATGATGCATCGTCTGACGTCATTGGTAAACAGACAGTTGGTTGCCATTACAGCAACAGTTTGGTGGGATTACAACAGTTGCCTATAGAACGTGTCAGCTGCTCTGATGTGACGTCACCTGAACCCGATGCAGAAGGTAAAGCTAAAGTTATAGGTAAAGGTGGTGTATAGCTCTTAGTAAGAAACTCATCACACAGCTAGGGAGCGTTACGTGCCATGGGATCACACATTGTTAGCTGTCACCCGACACAGGTTAACACACTTTACTTTAACGCCAGCCAGATAGGCCGGTACTCGAATAACCTACCACGAAGGGATAGAAGGCTGAGTTGACCTTGGTGTTGATTATATACCTGGATGGTTCACCTGTCTGCTGACAGTCACCCATCCAAGTACGAGGGTCGTTCGATAAATAAGTTACAAAAAAGCGTCATTCTGTTAGTTTTCTAAATCTAAAAAATCCCATATATACGTTTTATAGGGAATTTTATTCTAAACATGTGTAAATTTTTTTGATGATAATGACGTCATCTGCTCATGGAACACAGTTTACACGTGTGTTATTTTCCCCACCAGTAATCTATCATAACTTGCAGGTGACAAACAGCATATGAACAGAGAAAATGTATAAACTTAAGTTAACACCATCACTTTAAATGCTAAAGATTAGTGTTTCATTTTTTATCATATCGATCGAGTTTGCTCAAACATTTGTCCTATCTGTCAGCAAATTTTTGAATGCCTGATGACAAAGAAAGATGCTGGCTGCTGTCCATGCCACTGAAGAACGACTGATTGCACCCTAGTATATGATACAAATCTCTGCTCATCTAGCATTTTCTTACACCAGACGTGAAC
>Ga0209671_1001441_pt1 | contig 19875 bp, 16 predicted proteins | sample WorMetHERISLAND2_2_FD_187401 | JGI IMG/M metagenome (GOLD analysis project Ga0209671, IMG submission 187401) | Marine gutless worms symbiont microbial communities from Max Planck institute for Marine Microbiology, Germany - Olavius geniculatus... | ecosystem: Host-associated > Annelida >...
GTGTTGGAGCTTGGAGCTGTCGGTGGACACTTCGAACATTCACAATGACAATGGAATTTTGGCATCTGATCATTAGTTAACTGTGTTGTTTGACTTGTTTCAACAATGTTATTGAACTGGTGTTGTAGCTTGAACATTTTTTCATGCTGAAAAATCGGTAAACGGTCATGTTAAAAAATCTATAACTTCGTCATTTTTCAACGGAATCAAATTTTGTTTGGCATTTAGCCGTAGAACAATTCCAGAAATAAAACTGTAAATTTTCAGATTAAAATGCTAAACGGTTGCTGAGAAAACAGCAAAAAACTTTAGGGGGCTACTTTTTTCTGCCGCACCCTGTACACCGTGGGCCAATAAAAACGCGGCACAACAAGCAAATGTCTGTTCCTGCAGCACACATAAAGCTCTCTATATGGCATAGATATGAGTGGGCTAGTGAACTGTCTTAAGCCTTAACTGAACATTGCACTAGTGACCAGAACTAAGAACATGCCGTCACGCCAGAGAGAAGCAAAAAGACAAATGGCAACAGATATATACAAACATGGTTACAGTCAAAAATGCTTTTTTGGAATGCAATATTGCTTCATTATCACCACCAACCAACACTGTCGTCGAGGACCACAATTTTCCACAAGCCATAGTCTCGTATGAAACTGCAGAATTTGGCCGTTTGTGAGGAATTTCAAAGTTTCCACACAATAGAACTAAATTCAGCATTCTTTTGTGATTACTTTCTTTTATCTCAATTTAAATTCAAATCTACAAAGCTTTATTACAAAAATGCCAATCTACTTGAAGGAACTGACTATTTCAGTAATCAACAAAACTCCACTACAACATGAACAATACTGCCACCACCGATAAGATATAAGATAATAAATTATTACTGAACACTTGAAACATAAAGTGACAGAGTTTAAAAAGTTAAAAAGTCCAAAATAAACAAGTCATCAGTTTTCCTAGTAAAAAAATGATGCCCTAGAATTATTAAAATTTTCTGTGTGGTGATCAGCAAGCCAAATGGCCGAAAGAATTTGGAAAAGTTTGCCGTCAAAAACTGAGATTCATCATCATCATGTCATTCAGACAAACCTCAAAGACAATGACATATAGTCTGCTAGATCTTGTTTTGACTAAACAGTTCCACTATCAGGAAAGATATTACGAAAATGGTCAAATTAATTCAAATGAGCAGACTAAATTAAAGGCACACAATCACTACAACCAACAAAAACAACTAAAGCACTGTAACACATAACAATGTCTTCTGAACAAATATGAGTCAATATTAGCAAATTAATCAATATACAACTGTCCAGAGTTTTTTTTACATCACATCTATTATACACAACATGATGTGAAAGCCTATATGCAAAGACTATGACATCTCTCTCAAACATGTCCCAAACAGTGAATGTGCTAAGGTAAACAAGAAATTTGAGCAAAGCTCACGAGACGTGCGAAAGCCTATAGCATTTTCAGTTCAGTAGTTATAGTTTTGAAAATCGCATATCACTTGGACTCGGCCCATCGGGACCATAATACACATCGGCCATAGGCGCGTGTGGGGTTGGCGACGGTGGCGCCTTTTTGTGAATGATATAGACTCTCACAGGCGAAAGTGGCCGAAAATTCCATTAAAAACCCCCTATTTTGGCGTTCAAGGTCATCCAAGGTCATTGACTTCGGCGCCAATCGAAAGCCAGTATATGATTTCCTATTGGTGATTAATAGTAACCTAGGCCTTGTCTCCCACCGTTATTGAGATACAGCGAGTTATTGGCCAAAAATTGCAAATTTTGACCACCCCCCTCTCATTTAGCGACCTCGTTCGGGGTGACCCCCTTCGAGTTTACGAAAAAGCTTTACGGTTCCTTAAACTAGAGTCTTCCAGGCAGCCGATGGTGAAAATTTGGAGATCCTAGCTTGGACCGTTTTTGCCTGATCCACCCGTGTGACAGACAGACGGACAGACAGACAGACGGACAGAATTGCGATAGCTAAGACGCGCTGAAAGCATAGCTGCTTTCGCGCGTAAAAACAGACAAAACAATCAAATAAAATGGTTATCAACAGCATGACACACACACAAGACAACTCGATGAACAGAGACAAGGAGCCCTACCAACTTCCTTGTATTCGTAAGAAACTATTCGTCACAACGACAACTAGAGGTACCGGGTAAGCAGAAATCATTCCAAGGAAGGCAATAATGCTTGGAAGAAACAACAAATTTGCAAATAAAAAAGTACCGGTAATATTACGAAATATTATTGCTTATTAACTGTCCAAATGGTCTATCTTCAGTCACAATCTTCCCGCATTGCAAGCAGATGGACGTATCCCAGCTTAACAGAACATGTCTTGAAGTGGTGAACAATGTATGCCTTTCTTCTGTAAAATTTGCCACAAGACCCACAGCAGAAGAGCTTGACATCAGAGTGTGTCAGACGATGACATTTCACTTCACTTGCAGTAAAGAACAATGAACAAGATGATCTCAATCAATTCACATATGGCAAAATTAACAAAAGTTCCGATGTTTGCACGTTTTTTAGCCACAGACTATGTTTCTGCAGCAGCCGTTAAGACCAGACCTAAAATGTAAAATTTTGGCAATTGTTGCAGCGAGACTTTTACACGCAAGATGCTAATAATGTTACCCACTCAACGGTATCAGAGCAAACAAAAAATTCTTTTTTTTTAACATCGATGAAATAACTTATAATCAGTTATCCATCATGCCAAACTGTGTTATTATACCAAATGTCAATCACTAATCAGTAATCTGCATAGTCAAAATTAAGCTGTGTCATTCTAAACACTATAAACACTCTGTTGACAAGTGAAATATCCTGAACTATTAGCACTACAAAATACTTGTAAAAATATATAGATATATAAACGTATGTAGTTTTTAACCCAAAATTTATGCAGGGGAGATTACACAGAGAAGCCAACACTACAAAGCAATATTATGCACATTACAAATGGCTACCAAATTAGTTGCACCAAAAATATCAAACTGAAAAGAATTGCATATCAAGTTCTGTAATTAAATGAACAGAATTCCTTGCAAAACAAACCTAATATGCAGTAAACAAATCTAAACTAGAAAAGCACTCAGAGAGCGCAGACCTCCACCAAGTACCATTTAAAGCAATGTTAACAAAAATTTCAAAGTGATCAAAAATCCAGGATTCCTTCCGGATCACACCCAAAATTGAATCACCTGTAGTTTTTGCCATTCCCGACATTCCCTGAAAATTTCAGAAAGATCCTTCCATAACTTTTTGAGTTATCTTGCTAACACCCAGAGAGACAGACAAACTCCGGCAAAAACATAACTTCCTTGGTGGAGGTAATTATGTTTTCAATAAACTCACGTCTATGTAGATAACAAAAATGCTCCATAACCAATTATTCACCATAAAAACCAGCATATAATAAAATACAATGGAACCACAAAACTATTTGTACTACTTTTTATATTCCCACTTTTGTCGTTCGGTACAACTGCCAATTTTCTGATGTCACTGCACATGATTTTAGCAATTTAAGTCCGGACCGTCTAGGTTCAAGGAGACCTGTGCATGCGGGTGTCAAATAGGGGTTCCCCTCTTAAAAAGTGGTTATTTATCCACTGCTGGCTTGTCTAACATGAAAATGGTTGCAGATAGGCACAGATATGTTGCTTAACATAACAAGCACTGGCGACGGGCTTCTTAGAATTGTCAACATTAATGACATTGAACCCTAAAAATAAAGAGGTTTTAGTAATTTTTTGGCGATTTTTGGCCGCTAAAGAGTGAACTGCAATGAAATGGATGGAGATAGACCAAGATTACCTGCAAACAGGAACTGCTATAAGCTCTAGTGCATCTCATGAGCATTAGCTCAGATTTCTAGTTTTACACCCTTAAAAGTACTGCCAGTAACACAAGTGAATTCGGTAACACTTTACCAGTGCAAAACGAGTAAAAGAAAATGCTGTTCTGTCTTCTGTTCTTTTTGTTTCAATCCCTAGCTTTAGTCGTTGTTACGGAATACAGGGTGGGCCAAAAAATATGGCACTTTACTTTTGTGCATATCTTCACCAATTGTTGACCGATTTTCAATATTCTTTCACTGGCACACTCTGCAGACAATTTGCGATAATGTGATTATTATAGATCCCACCACACCGTAAATGTCTCTACACTACCTTGTAAAATATCAATGAAATATGCATACATAACAATAATAACAAACAAACATTCTGGTAAAATTGAAAAAAAAACAGTTCAGACCAACATTCAAGTGAATGGTCTATATGACAATAGACTGTGTGGGTATAACACATTCTAGTATCATACAAATCATTCATCGCAATGTTGGTCTGAAGCATTTTTTAAACTTATCTAAATCATTGTTATTATCGTCAGTTTTTGCTTACATTTATATTTCGCAAGGCAGTGTAGAGTCACGTTTATCGTGTGGTGGAAACATTATTGCAAATTGTCTGCAGAATGTGCCAGTGAAAGAATTTTGAAAATTGGTCAATAATTGGCGAAAATATGGACAAAAGTAAAGCAGCACGTTTTTTATGGTCCACGATGTAGGTCATTATTTATTATTTATTTACTAGTAATTCACACCAAATAATGTATGCTTTCTTGTTAATACTTCAATTGACTGCTGTACATGAATGTTGTTAATAAAATACACTTCTGCAGTTAAGTCTTTCTTCTAGCACATACTGGTGCTTTACAAGTCTGATTATTATTACTATTATTATTAATTTGCAATTTAAAAATGTAGACGTACAATATCAGTAACTTTGTAGTTCAAGATTCATGAATAATTGCTTCACACTGATGATAGAGCGAACACCATCTACACCATCCACAGCATGCAAAAAGTGTTCTGACATGTCAGTGGAAGCAGTAACAGGTTAGGTTAATTTTTAATGTCAGGTGCACATGCACAAAAGAAGCAGATAAACGACTATGCTTTCAACAAACTAAACAGTAAACAAAAGGTAACAACGTCATAAGGTAAAGAATAACACCCGGATTCATTACTGACAGACAAAGACGTCAATCCAGTACTGACATGATGAGACCATCCACCTAGCTGTGTGTAATCACCCACCCACTGCAGTGTACTAAACCATTAAAAATATGCACACCAGTTGCTCTAAGTAACGTTCACACCAATTTTGGTTTGTCTGTGCCTATTTATTTGGGAGCCCACATGGAAAGATGGACAGGCTACACCTGTAACTTGCCCATAATACAGCCTATCAACATGGCTGAAAAATAAAGCGACTAATTTTGAACTATTTACAATCAATGAGATGATAATTTTGCAAGGTTAGAAGTCACGTGGACCTTGCTAGACTAGATGACGGATAAGAAGCAGAGTCAGATGGCAAAGAGTTTGATGGCGTGATGAGGCACGTTGCCCAGCAGACCCCTGGATGACTCCATCACAGCCACGAGCTTGCCTTGGCCTTGACCTTCCGCCGGACTGACAGCCACATCACACGGATACCTCAGTCCATCGCCGGCCGTCAGTAGGTCCCCGGCGTCAGCACCGTCGTACGTCATCAGTACAATGCGGTGTCCATCACGATCGCACACCGCCAGCATGTTCGCGCCCTCAATCACACACAGGCCGTACGGACGAGCCGGAGGAGATCCACGCGCCTCACTGGGACTGCGACGTCTTGGCAGATTGAAAAAACGCTGGAATGTCCCCTTCGGATCAAACATCTACATCAGCCAGCAACCCCAGAGACACAACTCAAACTATAACTGTCATGTCTGTCTGTAAACAGTTATTGTTACCACAACCTGATAATCACCCAACTTCTTGCTGCTGTACTGTCACAAATTGTAACTAGAATACATTCATATCAGTAACTCTCAATGGTTTTTTAAAAATTCTGTCCAAAAATGTTCACTTTATTAAGGAAAATGCCATCACCTTGTAACTATTAACATCAAAACTGTCTTGATCAACATGCGAGTTTAGGTTGTTGAGAAATAATATTATCTTAATTCTAATCAATTTCTCTTAATCTAAGCTAAAAACCTAGTCAGATTGAGTTTTTTCTTATCCAAAAAATGAACTGAAAACCAGTTTTAAAATTTCTAGTCTCTAAGGATTAAGAAAAATGCATATTCATTTGTATTGCAGCTGTCTGGTGTTAATCAGTAATGTTCGGATTAACTTTGGTCTTATCTGGCGTTTCCGATCATCTTTCTTCTTATCTGGTAGGTAATCGCAATTGTTGGTCTTTCAAAAAAATAACACTGAAGTTAGACTTCAGTTCATGTTTGCGATTATCTTGGTATTTACTCTAACAGAAAATGTCGACTATAGTGGTAATCCTACTTATCGACAAAACATGAACTCGCATAATGACTGTTTGAAATGCCACATCATAGGATGCGTTTCACAAACAACCTCCAGGAAGTTTCCGACTGAAATAAATTTTGCCAGTTTTCGAGACATCCTTTGTTAAGAGAAACAGCCATTCCTCAAAAAGCATCACTGAGTCCACCAACAACGTATTTGTAATAATTTTAAATGTAGTATTTTGCCTACATGTAGCTTTGCAGTTGCTGGTACTCAGCTCTGTTGCCATATTAAAAAAAAAACTGATTTAGATTGAGTGCATGAACACTGAACAATCCTAGCAGACGTAATAAATAGTACAAATGGGTCAGTCACCTTGACACACAAGTGACGTGCATCGGAGATGAACATCATTCCATTGTTGTCAACTGCAACGTGAGTGGGGTTGCCCAGCTGATAAGAGGGTATGGTGCACAGAGGAACTGCAGGTGATGGGGGCCTGGTGCTAGGAGCATGCACAGTCACCGTACGTCGTTCATCATCAACCACGACAATATTTCCACTCGACTTGACTGCCGCCACGCCTGCAGCAACAGTGTTCACTAATAACAACAATAGTAGAACTAATAATCGCACTACTACAATTTTCGTGCACTATTTAAGTGTCTACTGCCTCAATCAAAACTAATGTAAAACTGAAATAAAAAACAAAAATTATTCTCCCATGGAACATTTTTAAAACTAGATTTAGGAATAAAAATTATATTCTGAAGAAAAACCAGAAATTTCAGAATTTTAATAAACAATGCCAAACTGACACAGGAATTGAATGAATTAATAATTATTTTCACAAGTGAATTACACTTGAAGTAAAATCAATGTGCTGAACTGAGATAAGAATAAAATTAACAATAAAATTTTCAACAAAGCAAAATATCAGTACCTGCAGGCATGCCAAACAGTCGCTCGGGCCAGCGGCGTGCTGGTGACATGTTCCGACCGTCCTCGTGGAAGAAGCAGACTGTTCTCAGAGCTTTGTCGGCAACTGCCAGAAGACCACCCTTGCTGACAGCGACACCTGACGGCTTGAGTCTGCAGAAACCGATCAAAGCGACGGACCGACCAGTGTGATCAAAGCGTTGGACACGGTACTCCTCCGCAACAATGACGTCTCGGTTGTCGAGAAATGCAACAGCGACCGGCGATTGTATCATACCCTGGAGAAAGCCCACCTGCAAACATGCACACATGTGTTAAGATGTGTACTGAACTGAACTGAACTAAAACGCTAGTTAAGTTGTGTTGCATGGACTGTACAAAGCAACCAACTGCAATTCAGTTAATTTCATTTTAGTTCACTTTCTTCGCTCTGTACATGCATTTACATGATAAACACCCAGTATGCACACAAGTCAAACCACCAAACAACTCGGCTTTCTTTGGAAATGTAATGGCATTCACTGACAATAAGCTTACTAAAACAACAAAATAACCCAAAGTTGTTTGGTGCTAAGTGACTGAGCTGCAAGTTTCATATCAGTGTGGAGACAACTTGAACTGCAAATGCAGACACAGGTCAGATGGGGTCTACCATATGTCTAGCACAATGTAACTTGGGGGAAGGGCATATGAGTGTCTGACAACAGGTATCTTAATCTTATTCCAGCCAATGGCTTCAGCAAGTTGCGCAACACTGTTTTTAAAGTAACAACAAGCTTAAAAAATAGAAATGGCTTCTAACTACTGCCACAGGTGTAATATGGCAAAGCAAACTCCGGCCTTAGGTTGAACTTTGGTCTACATGAATCATTTTTTTTATATTATATACCCCTGGTACAGTTTCTGCCATGATTGTGTACTGTGTATATAGGGTTGGCCAAAAAGTATGGTATTTGGTATTTAGGTTTCCTCTCTTGTTAGGTACACTATTTTTGCAATTTTTGTTTATTCATTACATAATGTCGTTCTTCATCTGCTGAAGTAAACAAGTTCCGTTTCTACATAAAGAAATCGTAATTTTCTCACAATGGCTGGATTAGCTAACAATGTTGAACACTGTTTGATTCACAACCGGCATGCGCAGAAACACGGGTTCCAACAGAATTACAAAAATGTTTCTAAGTAAATGAGCACAATTAAACTGTAAATGATAATAGCAAATGCCAAAGATGTTCAAGCAGTATAAACAACTGGTGCTTTGCAGTTTGTATGGGAGTATACTGATGCAGTTGAGGGGGTAACTTTCGTTGGTCCACCCGGTGTGAGTAATGAAAACTAAATACAAGACTTATTATGATGAACGGACAGTACCTGCTGTGAGATGTACAATACCTGATCAACAGTGAAGAGGATCCTAGCTTGACTTGTAGATCCCGAAAACGTGACAGGTGACGTGGAAGCACTGACAGTTGACGTGCCTGGAGTGTCAGCACTAGATGCAGAGCTGACATTACCACAGGATGATCCGATGTCAGAGGTTGCTGATGTTGGGGCATCTGGAACGCTGCTGCTGGCTGCCACAATACTTCCATCTGACCCACCTCCACCATGGCCCACTGAAGTATGCAGTCGAGCAACGCTCTTCATTCGACAGCTGCGCGAGTCACACTTGCGCGGTGGCGACATGGCATTCAAGATGGACAACGTACGTTTGCGGGTAACCGATGATGGGTTGTCATGCGGAGGACTGCTAGTTGTAGATGGACTCTGAGGCTCATCTGCATCCATAGTGTCCGTGCTGATGCTGCAGTCCTGCAGGCAGCCAATGATGATGTTCATGTCGGACAGTGACACTGGCACAAAACGAAGTGGCTTGGGCGTTCGTAGTCGGCTCGATGAGGCACCCACATTGTTCAGCGAGGCATCAGTCAAGCGACAAACCTTGGCAGCAATCTCATCAAAATGCAGCAGACACGACAGCAGTGAATCGGTCAGCAGCTGTCGGATGTCGCCAATCAACTTCTCGATCTCGGACTTACGGAACTCAAGCTCTGCCAAACTGCTGCCACCGCTGTCACTGTTCAGCGCGCTGTCAAACCGGTTCTGTGCTTCCGTCAGCAGCGTCGCCTCACGCTGGCGCACCTGGGCCACGATCTGCTCCGAGTGATCACGGATGTTCTGCTGCAAGCTGTACAGCTCGTTCTGACGCGACTGACGCATTGCGTTGAGTCGCTTGGCTCGTGTCTTTACGTCTGACAGATGCGACGTCAGCACACGTATTGAGTCTGTCAGTCGACTCCTGCACATAGCATCACAGGCAGATCATTAACAAGACAGATGGCTAGAACTTAACATCCAATGTCTCTGTCCACTATGACCCAAACTTGCAACATTTGACCCCACAATCTGATGCATTCCCAGAAAGGATCAGGGCTGAAACTACAGCAAAATTGTGTCCTGCAAATATCGTGACAGCAAGACTAATAAGTGCAGTTTTCAACAGATCTGATCCCACCACCACAATCTTGAACCTGATGCATCCATCCACGTCAAAAATGCATCAGTGTGCAAAGTTTGATGAAGTTGTGCTCAGTAATAACCACCTAGCCACACTACACTGGTAGAGGCAAGAGTGGCTGGTGGCAAAAAAACAGGTGTTTATCTGCATAAACGGTATTAAACTCAGTACTACTTGCACGAACATGCCGTTGATATTCTACCTTTATCTAACTATCTCACATTCACACTGCAGTATTACCCTCTGCCATAACAACCCCATGTTCATTATCTTCAAGAAATCAGTCCTGCCGATGTTATGAATCTGTGCAATGATCCTCTCCTTTATCTTGCTTCACATCTTTTCTATACCAGTATCAAAAGTAGGCTTTTTATTTATTTATTTTTATTTCATTTATTTTCTAGAAAAAATGGTACCAAACTGTGTTTTTGTCACAGTTAATTGGTGCCAAAATTTGCAGCGATCAATTTACAACCACTGTTGTATCTGATGCAAAAACCACATGCTGTGGGCCATTAGTTTATAACACCACAACACACACAAACCTGTATCTTTCCAGCACTCCTTGTTCCAGTGCCTCTGGCTTGTGGGAAGGGTCATGTTCAATGGCACAAATGGAGCAGAGGGTCACACGGCACTCGGAGCAGAAATAGCGCACAGGTTGTTCGCGGTGCTTTGTACAGAACATTGCGTCTGCGGCACGCGTGTCACTGACAGCAATTAGTTGGTGAGCTGCCAGCACGGTGTTAGAATTGTGCCGAGCCACACATTCAGTGCACAACTGCATCAGACACTGTACACACGTAAAACAGCTTATAAATGTAATGCTATACCATATACCACTCAAGTTCAAGTAGCAAGTTTCAAGTACTGAAAATACCACGAAAACAATTTGTAAAAAATAGAAACCATTTTTAACTACAGTTTTTGTCTCTGAAGCCCATATTCTGCGTTTAATGCAGACTATGCAGTTGTCAAAGTTCAACAACTATTTTTGTATGTATCTATGTGGCCTTTTTGCAAAGCCCAAACCTTTCATCTGATCAATATTGTCAATGAAAGCACAGTTCAAAACAAAAACATTTTAAAATGACAAACTCATCATTAAGGCCATAAAAACATTCAACATTTTTTTATGCATCACTGTCAGACTCAACTGCATGCAATATTACAATACAAATATTCATGGAAATAATTCAAACTTTCTAAAATAAGAAGGGAGTAAGCACAGGTTAACATTCTGTTTGACATATAGGTACATAATAGTTCACTCCACTGCATGAAGTTAAAAATAACCAAAAATATCCTAGTAACAAATAAACAAAAAATGAAATGTATCAAAAACAAACTAAAAATCAGCAGGTCCCAGCACATCTGTCTGAACTGCCCACATGTGTTTTATACTAAAATGAGATGAGATCATGAAAGCTCAAAATTGCAGTCTTCATCCCTATTTTACATCCTATTTTTACTAGAATGGGTTTTATTAGCCCAAAAGTAGCACTTTATTACCAAAATTTTCAGGAAAATGAACGTTTTCTGATAGCACACAACATTGGGGCAGGCAATGCCCTCCTTCCACAACACTACTGATCGCGTGATGCATGATAAATGAGAGAACAGTTCTTCATCATCATCATCATCATCATCATCATCACAGAGATACGATTAACACAGCATAAGTGCAAAAGCAGTTCAAGACAATATACAAGTACAATATACAGGGTTAATGAAACTGAAAACTCTGAAATAAAAAAACAAAGAATTTAATGATAAAACAAAAAGCAGATTATCCTGTAGACATGTGTAGACAGTCATAACACTGGCAAAATAACAAGAAATCTGAGCTAATGCTCATGAGACGCGCAAAAGCCTATAGCAGATCCTGTTCGCAAACTGTCAGTATATCTCCAGTCATTTCGTTGCAGTTCATTCTTGAAGTGCGCTGCAGCCGAAGATTGCAAAAATCAATAAAAAAAACCGTTATTTTGGAAGTTCAGGGTTTTTTTAAAGTCATCGATGTTGATACGACTAAAAAGCTATTGTGATAGGCAGCATGCTCATGCCCATCTGCAATCGTTTTGACGAAAGACTGGCCAACAATGGTAAAATAATGACTTTTACGAGGGTACCACTCTTTGATGCCCTCATGCGCAGGTTTCCTTAAACCTAGAAAATCGACACTTAGACCATTAAAATCTATGTTCAATGTTGAAAATTTCATATGCAGCTTCTCCATGTCTATCTCAATTGGTTTCGGTGCAATTCGCTCTTTAAATGTGTGTCGCAGCCCGAAATCGCCAAAAAATCCATAAAACCTCCTATTTTGGCATTCAAAATCATCCAAGGTCATTGAATTTGGCGCCAATCAAGAGCCAGTGTACGACTTCCTATTAGTGATTAATAGTAACCTAGACCCTATCTCACACCGTTACTGAGATACAGCGACTTATTGGTGAAAAATTGCAAATTTTCCCTACCCTGTCTCACTTAGCACCCTTGTTTGGGGTGACCCCCTTTGAATTTATGGAAAAGCTTTACGGTTCCTGAAACTAGAGTCTTCCAGGCAGCTGACGGTAAAGATTTGGTGATTGTAGCTTGCACTGTTTTTTGACTGATCCACCTGTGTGACAGATGGACAGACAGACAGACAGACAGAATTGTGATGGCTAAGATGCGCTGAAAGCAGTAGCTGCTTTCGCACGTAAAAATGGTTTCAATCATCACTGGCCATATAATTACCTGCACACAGACTAAAATTACTAACACAAAATTAGGAATGTACAAACATAGCAAAGTTTACCACCTGAACACAGTGCTGTGAAGAAGTCACGGTGCGCTGCTGGGTCTTACACACATCGCATGGTCTGGTCACATTCAGATATGCAGATGAGTCAACTTGCGCCTGTCCGTCAGCAGCATCCGTAGCCTGCATGTCACTAAAAAGGTCTCGTATCTGTTCAATACGGTAGTCAGTTGGCAGACCACGAACTCCAGCAGGTGGCAGACGCGAAACACGCTTGCATACCGGGCATTCAATATCATGGCGGAGAAGCCGCCTGCATCCTTCAAGGCACTCGGTGCAGAATGTGTGAAGACAAGCCAGAGTGCGTGGCTCGTGGAATTCATCGAGGCACACGGGGCATTTCAACAGTTCATCCAGTTTACGTCGGGCCCCAAAGGAATAAGGCACTGATGCTGCCATCTTCTCACTGTCAATATGAATACAAACCAGTTACCTGTCACACAACAAAAATACAAAGAATAACCATTAGTTCAAATTATGCTACCTGGTAGTTGCCTGGTGCCACAGCAATAACTTGAACACTATGCAACACTGGTCGTTATTTTCATTTTCTTCTGTGGTTGTTTCAGAATACTAATGCAACTGTTTGAGTTTGGCCATGTGGTTTTTTAACTAGTTATGGGCCGGCGTTTTCTCTAAGAGACATGAACTTACATTCTTCCTTTCTTTCTTCTGAATATCGTTAAACAGCAGCAAGTTGAAGACTCCTGACCAGTGGTCGCAAACGTGTCGACAGTGCTGAGTGCATAGCAGAAAGATGTCCAACTGCAAAACTGTATTGTTGATAAAACCAAGACGAATGTCAAACTCTCTGGATCTTCAGGGAATTTAGATCTACCTTTCACCAATGTGTATATACCTCATTCCATTATTCAACCCTCATTTCTGCTGAAATCACTGGTGCGCAGCGAAAGAGAACAAACAAATACCTCTAATACCTCTACAGCGTGCGTCATTTCATTGTGTTTGATAAATATGTAGCCAACTCACGCTCCAAAACATGAAAAAAGAAATCAATTAAAAGCCAAATCGTAAACAACGACTACGACGTCATTAACCCCTTCCTTACCTATCTGGTTAAAACAGCAGAATGAGTGAATGGGCGCAGGCATCAATAGAAACAGCCGTGGCCACGAGCCGTGGCTAGGCTACAATCAGATTCGGATGGAGTCTGTGAGGTTGTGAACTCTGTAATTAATTAATTAAATTGCTTCACAGACACGATAAGCCCTATAATTTGTCCTCAAACGGCCACTAAACACTAACTAACCAAACTTATAATCAATTAACAGAAAAAAGAGTAAGCATATTTGAATTTGATACACTCAAAAAAATAAAGAATTCTACATCTGCATGGCAAAATAAATTCTTGATAACTAATATTAGATTCAACCACATCACTGATATCGAAACAACCAACATTATACAAATTACACAGGCAACATGTAGCATAGGCTACAGTGTATGTTAAAATGTATATTACTAATTCTGCTAATGCAGTTACTGCTTAGGTCCATGACTGTTGGTCAAGAATTGAAGCCTATATCATGTGCCAAAATCTGACCATTCATGACTCCTTAATAATATAAGCTGAATACAAACTTTATGTAGGTTAGAATGTGCCCCAAAAAGTATTTGTGGGAAATAGATAAAACACAAAGTTTTAGGCTATGAAAGGTAACAAATACTAATTTAAACACAACTAAGTGAACAATCTAGAACAATTCAAATGTTTTTTTAAATACTCGAAGCACTGAACATTAAAAGTTACTAATCTATAACAACAGTGAGGAAAAATCATAATTTCCAACCAGGCCATTCTTGTCTTCCAACCAATCATTAAACATGAAGCAATAACATAGCTAAACAGAATCAAACTAGAAATTTGGAGCAAAGCCCAACGTGAGTCCGCCCGGCGCCCTAATTCCGATTCGGGGGACAATTTAGGGGGCTCACATTCCTCTCGTAGCAAAGTAACGTGGCCCGAACTCCAACGCATTAGCATACACAGAACGCGCAGTGTCCACTTATGGTAGATAGACATTAGCAAACTAAACGCTGTCGTTAGTGGACCAAAGTTCACCAAATTTCTTTTGTTCAACGCGGGAGGGATGGTAGTTGATAATGCCGTTTACCGCTTGTCGATTTCTCCATCCTTTCCAGAGATATTCGCACTCAAAGTTGAAAGTTGTCCTAAATCGCGTCAAATTTTGGACATTTTTCGCTATCCCAAATTTTAAGAGGGCGGAGCACACCAAAATTTGTACGCACGTTATCAACCCCACTTAGCACTACGTCACATGGCAGTTTCATTAGGCTACTCCCTTTGGCTTTAAAGTTATAGTGGCTAATTTGTTACAATTAAAGCCCATTTTTGACCACCCCCTTTGAAAAAAATTGTAAGGGTCCCCGGTGGGGGGTGCGCTAGTAAGACTTGGTCATTCTCTAGCGTGTGTAAAAACTTGGGGGCGCAGCAACCCCTAGGGGCCGAAATATGGTATTTCGAAAAAGTTGATTTGGGTGGTTTTACGATTTCACAGCATAATCTCCATGATTAGTGGACTAATGCTCACCCAACTTTCATCACCCAACGCGGGAGGAATCGCGGTGCAAAACCTCCTAGTCCAATTTTGAATATCTTCATCCGTTCTGGAGATATTCGCCGCCGAACTTCAAAGTCATCTGAAATCGTGCGAAATTCTGCATGTTTTTGGTTCCTTAATTTTTTTGGGGAAGGCCCCCCAAATTTTGGACCGACATTATAAACTTCAGCCTAGTACTGACCACCGTGCAAAATTTCGCGCCGATCGACCAACTCATCTTGGAGATCCCATGACTGAAGTTTAAAAAAACATCTGCGGTAAAACTTAAGTCCTCCCAAAAACTATCGTTTCCGGGCGGACTAATAAAATAATGAGAAAAAAACTGTCATTATTCTACAAACAACAAGTGTGATTTTTATCATAATTTGTTTTGGATAAATTTTATGTATATTAAGTCTTTTAATGATTAAAAATATCTGAATGGTACAAGTTACAATAGCCAACATCCAGCATTGTGGATGTAAACAATTTTTATTCAGTAACTTCAAAAAATTGACACTATGCATACTTCTATGGTACAACTGCAAAAGGAGTAAGTTTGGTGACTTAATCAGACAGCAAAAAAAATCATTTTTTCACCAAAAACATTGCATGTTCATGAATTTTATATGCCAGCCAATCTTACGAAAATGGATTAGGTGCTAAAACTTTTCAACTAAAACTAATCATCCATGAAGCATCATGTTATATGAGGACAGTGAACATCGGACAAGGAATATACCAACAGTGTATTCACTGAACAATTTCTTACTGCAAGATATTTAGACTTTTAATACAGTTACATTTACAGTTACAGTAACGAACATTCAAATAGCAATTTTATGCCTGCAAGTACATTCTGCATAAAAATAACATTAATGCCAAACAATGAACAAGATGATCTCAGAATTAACAAAAGTTCCGATGTTTGCACGTTGTTTAACCACAGACTATGTTTCTGCAGCAGCTGTTAAGACCAGACCTAAAATGTAAAATTTTGGGAATTGTTGGAGCGAGACTTCTACAGGCAAGATGCTAATAATGTTACCCACCCAACAGTATCAGAGCAAACAAAAAAAACTTATTTAACATCGATGAAATAACTTATAATCAGTTACCCATAATGCCAAACTGTGTTATTATACCAAATTTCAATCACTAATCAGCAATCTACATAGTCAAAATTAAGCTGTCATTCTAAACACTATAAACACTCTGTTGACAATTGATATATCCTGAACTATTAGCACTACAAAATACTTGTAAAAATATATAGATATATAAACGTATGCAGTTTTTAAACCAAAATTTATGCGGGGGAGATTACACAGAGAAGCCAACACTACAAAGCAATATTATGTACATTACAAATGGCTACCAAATTAGTTGCACCAAAAATATCAAACTGAAAAGAATTGCATATCAAGTTGTGTAATTAAATGAACAGAATTCCTTGCAAAACAAACCGAGTATGCAGTAAACAAATCTAAACTAGAAAAGCACTCGGAGAGCGCAGACCTCCACCAAGCATATTGATTCGACACAAACTGTAGTCCCATTTAAAGCAAAGTTAATAAAAATTTCAAAGTGATCCAGAATCTAGGATTCCTTCCAAATCACCCCCAAAATTGAATCACTTGTAGTTTTTGCCATTCCCAACATTCCCTGAAAATTTCAGAAAAATCCTTCCATAACTTTTTGAGTTATCTTGCCAACACACAGACAGACAAACAAACTCTGGCAAAAACATAACCTCCTTGGCAGAGGTAATTATGTTTTCAATAAACTCACACCTATGTAGATAACAAAAATGCTCCATAACCAATTATTCACCATAAAAACCAGCATATAATAAAATACAATGAAACCACAAAACTACTTGTACTACTTTTTATATTCCCACTCTTGTCTTTCAGCACAACTGCCAATTTTCTGATGTCACTGCACATGATGTTACTGATGTACACTCTGTGCCAACCTTACCGAAGCCTGATTCTTACACACCAGATGCCCTTTTCCAATAGCCAATCAGCAGTGGTGATACAACACATAGCATCAAACATAAATCAGAATAGGCAAAACTAAACGTAATACACTAAAGTACAAGGGTCGTTCAATAAATAAGTTACAAAACAGCGCCATTCTGTCAGTTTTTCAAATATCAAAAATCCTAAATAAAAGTTTTGCAGGGAATTTAATTCTGAATATCAGCTATGAGTTTTATTACAGTGATGTCACTGTGACGTCATCTAAACATTTTATATGGCAACAGTGACTCTAAAATCATCCCATAACGAACAATTCGATTTTTGTGGGTAAAAGACTTAATGCAAATAAGATTCACTCTGATATGCATCCAGTATATAATGACAAGTGTTTTGCGAAACCAACAATATAAGATGGCGTAAAAAATGCAAAGTTGGCAAGAATTTGCATCAGATACCGGGTGCAATCAGTCGTTCGTCAGTGGCGTTGACAGCAGACAGCATCGTTCTTTGCATCGGGGATTCAGAAGCTTGTTGACAGATAGGACAAATGTTTGAATGAAATCCGATGATATGTTAAAAAATACAACACTAATCTTTAACATTTAAAGTGGTGACATTAGCTTGTTAAGTGTATACGTTTTTTTCTTGTTCCTATGCTGTTTGTTGGTTGTGAATTATAATAGATTACTGGTGGAGAAAAGAATGCACATGTAGAGTGTGTTCTGTGAACAGATGATGTCACAATAATGACATCATCATCCAAAAAATTGCTACGCATGTTCAAAACAAAATTTTCTACAAAACGTACACATCAGATTTTTGATATTTGAAAAACTATCAAAATGATGCTGTTTTGTAACTTATTCATCAAATGACACTCGTATCAGAGCTGTATTACACAAAGCGGCAATATAACATTTAGTAACGCTATACACATGAACAGCAGCCCAATTTAAAGCACTTGCTTGCGATATACAGTACGGTAATTTTGATAGTCGATCTACATTGCTAGCTACTGCAGTTAACCCGCTAGAAATGAAAACGTTCTGTACAAATATGACAAAATTTAACAAGTGATATACAATAAGTCTCATCGTCAGTTATAACAGTCACTTCAACTCGCCATTAATACAATGCAGAGCAGTCATTCGTAGTTACATCAGTTCAAACTGCAGTGCTCACAAGATGTTGACAGGATGACAGAAAGGCAGTCTGAAAGCAAGGCCCATGACCGGCTGACAGCGAGTTGTCTATTTCTTCTTGTTTGCATTGTCTTTCGGTGGAGTGATGGGGCGACCAGAGTTCAAGCCGGAGTACTGATACTTCGCTTTCTTCTCCGAAGGTTTTAGAATCTGAATGGCAAACACGGAAAACAAGAGAAACTCAAATCAAGAACTAACTTCAAAATAAAAACAGATCAAGCACCTGTCAAACATGCTACTAATACTCTGAAAGCAATGGCAACCTCGACATTAAGATTACCCCCCACCCTCCAGAGAACAAAACATTATAGAACTATTTGTGTGCATGACCGTAAGGCCTTTGACCATTTGAAATCATGTCAGTCGATGAGACTGACAACATCAAATTATCAACACCATTTCCACTTGTTTTTTTTCAATTGCATTTTAAATCCTCTATCCTAATTTGCACATCCACTTCACATTTTTTCAGGCTCAACCAATAAGGAAGCATTCCCATTGCACATGTTACGCAACAACAGAAATTTTACACCTATGCCAAATTTGTGTACTTTTAACTTCGTAATATAATTACTTCTTCATATGGCATGTGCCAGTTATGTGCAATAAAGCTTTTCGATGAAAATGTTGTACAAAGCAAAAGTGAAAAAAGTCTGAGATTCAGTTGTTCAATTGCAGACTGCATCTTGCATATTCTGCAAACTGCTGGTGCAATGGACATTTAAAAATAAAATGACATCCACACTTAGCAATGTAAACAGATGCATCATTAAATATTACACTTACACCATGTACTAGGTTATACAACACAAATGCAATAAGCAGTCAATAATGTTCTGCTACTGTGTGTTAACTTGCCTATAAAGGCACTTTATGACTCAGCTTATGCATGACAAATTTGTAATAACTGTCAAAAACTATGAAAATAGCAGAACTAAAGGCTTTAGAGAAATTTTACTGGTAGCAACCGCTATGCTGCATTGGTGAAAAACTTGAAATAAAATTAAACAATCGCAAAAAATTAAAACTCGAAAATGCCAATAATGCATTCCTACAATACAGCACAGCAAACGAAAAGCTGCTAGCAGGAACAATTGGAACATAAAATATAGTACATTCATGAGTTAGAACAAGCACAAAGCTCATCATGTTATGATAAACAGACAGACAGAGACTGACCTGGAAAGAACACATCAATGACTCATCGACTGACATCATGCCACCCGCATTGTCAAACTCTCCGCAATAGTTCGGTGCAGAGAATAACGTGACCAGCTGCCGCTTGGCGAAAAACTCATATCCGTCTTCAACAACCTGAAACAAATTACCCCAGCAGCACTTTGTTTCACGAAGATGCACATTCAGCGCTGCCAGGTTATCATACCACCAATGCGAATGGTAACCCATCCTTCCCCTTTTTTCCTCTCCTTTCCCTCCTCCATCCTCACTTTGGCTTCCTTTCTATCCTTTTTCCTTCCCTTTGCTATCCCTT
>Ga0209671_1001444_pt1 | contig 19863 bp, 12 predicted proteins | sample WorMetHERISLAND2_2_FD_187401 | JGI IMG/M metagenome (GOLD analysis project Ga0209671, IMG submission 187401) | Marine gutless worms symbiont microbial communities from Max Planck institute for Marine Microbiology, Germany - Olavius geniculatus... | ecosystem: Host-associated > Annelida >...
AAGATTTCGTGATCCTAGCTTGCACCGTTTTGATACAGCTCACGAGTGTGACGGACGGACGGACAGACGGACGGACGCCCAGACGATGGCAAAGACGCGCGAAGCATTCTGCTTTCGCGCATAAAAATCATAAAATATACACACAAACCAACCGTACAGAACTTGCCACAAAAGATGGCCCTGTACTGCTCAGCACAATTTGCATGACTTGAACAATCATATAGTGGTGCCAGTGCCACATTGTGCCCGCTAGAATTTGCTTCGGAATAAAAGCTAAAAATTCAGAATGCACAATTCCACATCACCGAAACGTGTACCGGACTTGTCCAAAAATAGCAACAAAATTCACCCACTACTTGTTCAGCAAGTAACTCTTGATAGACAAATCGACCAACAGACACACCGTATACATGACCTCATCGGCACAGGTCTTTAGCTAGACATACCTTGGAAGAAGGTTGCTCCATCTGATATCTCATTAAAATGGCACCAAACAGATGTCAACTTTTTGACATAAGTCCACATATCACATATCACAATACTTGCTACGGCGCCCCTCCTCCATAGCACAGAGTGGCGTTGTGGGTTAAAAAAGTAGACCGGGCAGAAAGTTGCCATTTTCTGACAGAGGTTTCAATCATTTCCCCAAAATGAGAGTTTTCCAGCATTTTTCACAGAAAATTTTCAGACAAGATTTTTCCGTTAGGTCAAAATATCCACGCTAAGACGCCACTATCAGTCATGACTAGGGCCCACAGTTTTCCGTGGAAAATTTCGCCAAATTCCGCGGTACACTGCAACAAAATTTCCTAAATTCTGCAGTTTACCGTGGCCTTCCATTTGTGTGTAAGCTAAGCTTTATTCTGTTAATAAACTTCAGTTTATTGATGCTAGAATGGCGCTCAGTTATGCTAGCAACATACAAAGTAAATTAGCTATCTTTTTTTCAAAAGTGCAATCTGCAATTAGTTGCATTGTGTTTATTTACGACTGTGCCGTATGTGATGGTAATTATTACTAGGGATGCAGTTTTAGGCAGTACAGTTTGATTTTTCTACGTGATATCGTTAGTCTAATTATGTTATCAAGCCGACGATCGTACTAATCATCGGTCATTTCTTAATTTCCGCAAAATTCAGCGAAATTCCACGGCAATATCAAAATTCCGTGGAAAAGGGCAAATCCCATGGCTCGGCTCAAAATTCCGCGACCCGCGGAAAACTGTGGGCCCTAGTCATGACCTAACTGACATCTGGCGACTCACTGTCTGCCACTAACCATTACTGTGTGACCACAGCTAGTGTCATGAATTTCCACATGTGGGAACATATTCTATGGATATGACTACCAAACTGGGGACCAGTAAAGAGCTATGACAGTTGCTGAAGTCTTTAAACTGAAGCTGAAGCTCTTTCACTGCGAACACGCTGAATATTTCACCGAGTACATGGTATGGTAGCAACATGACAAGACTGTGCATACAACACAAAAAAACAAATCACACATAATGCAACATAATGCAAACACCTTGCAAAAATTAGTACACCTTTGAAAGCATCTTCAATACATAGTGTTCCTGGCCTGTCTGTGGCCAACCTACGTATAACTGACTGTAGGTGCCAACTGCCAAGGTTAGAGTTGGGGCATGGCTCGCAACTGACAAAATTCGACCACCAGTATTTCTGCACGATGCACAGCAATACAAATGCAGATACATATGCACAAGAACACCATCACTCATCAGAACGCGAGCAAATCACACACAATGGTAACATTACTTCTGATGGCCACTCTGATACTCTGATAAAACGTTCATTAACTTAACAACAGTATCCACACTAGTGATCACGAAAAATGATACACCCCATTCAACCAGGCACAACCTACTTCCATTCAGCTTCTAATAGCTTTGGTGAAATGAAATGCGATAATTTCTGTGCGTATTAGACTACAACGGGCCAAAACAATTACTGACACTGGACTGAGGTGGGCGATTAAACACAAGGAATCACGTTTACATCGTAAAAAATGTAAAGTCCTTCCCGAGCCTTAAGGCCCATGGAGCGCCGCTGATCTCCGTTTCCTTGGCCCTCAGCCAGACACCAGTTTTTACACTGCGAGACCACGGATACGGGGCCAGTGCATCGCGTGGTGTGCCTGTTTACATCCCAGCGGTGAAGCCGGTACCAAATTATACTGCTTGGTGACAGAGGCACATGTGTGTGAACAACTTGCCTAAGGTCGTTACCCGGCAGTGTCCTGTTGCGGAGTCGAACCTGCGCCCGAGTGACCTCAGGATTACAAGTCTGGCACGTTACCATTAGACTACCAAGCCACACGTTTACATCACTAGCACGTTAATTCTGTATCTTCTGCAAAACAAGCCACAAGCTGAATTTCATTATGGTAGTGGTTAAAGTGGGCGAGAATTGAAAAGTGGGACACCACAATAACGTTGATGACAGTTCTGGGCCTAGATACTAAGACATAAACTAAATAAAAAAATTCACAAAGCTAGAAATTCTAAAATTGTGCCTTGATGCGATAAAAAAACTAAAACTTAGAAAAACTTAACCCTGCTAATTTCATATCTCTTAATGTTTATGGTCACACGACATAAAACCTGATGGTCATACTGCAATGAGCACAATTATGATAATGGACTCACAGATAACTGGGGGCTTCGTTGCCTCAAATTTACATTTCAAACACACTTCATGCCCAGCAGCCCACAAGGAATCTAAATTCATAAAGAATCTTGTTGTACTAATCAGTGACTATAATTCAGTGGACTATAGACAGTCTGCACAGACAGAAGCCAGTTTCATCACACCGCTATGGCTAAGGACCGTGTATTGGCCCATTTCCATGGGATTTCCACCTTGCCTCGGAATTTGGCATTGACCGATGATTACTTTTGCTTTCCAACTTACATCCAAGTTTGTGAAGCTTTGCGACAAAACTAGCAATCATCTTAAATGAACTGAGTACTTCTGCAATCAGCAAAACTTCACAGCAACACAAAAAAATATTTCCAATGACAATAAGGTATAACCTAATCAATGCTTACTGAACATTTGGACAGACATTTTCACACTTTTAAACAATCCAAAAGCCTCTCAATTTATGTAATAAACAGGATAAGTGCAGCTGGGTAGAAAAATTTGCTGCAGTGAGTCACGGATCAGGCAAACTGGCCCACGAATATTGCAAAAATTTGCCACGGAAAATGGTGGTCCGTAGCTATGACCTATGCGTAAGTAGCAGAGACATATAACAAAACGAATAATCACATTGTTCTACTTCGACCCATTAAGCCCAAATTCCATTATGCCGACTTTGCGACAAAGACAATACATAAATCATAAAAGTCGGTGACACAAATCATGGCGACAACTTTCACAATTTCTGTCACGGACTTTTGTGATTTGGGTTTGCGACGAAGTCCGCGACTTCCCCGTGCATTGTAATGGACTGAATTCCATGAAAGCGACACAAACGGGTTTGTCGCGGACTTTGTCGCAAACATCTCGACATGTTGAGATGGTTTGTGTCCACGACTTTCCCTGCGAGTAAGTTACAGTGAATGTCGACATAATGGAATTAGGGCTTTAGCAGACACAGCATGTAACTGCACCATTAGCAAGTCACCTAAGTACAATGCTGAAATACGCACTAGAAGCATCCAATCATAGAGCTAACTCCTTGAATAGTATATAATGACTCCTTCTAACATCGCTGCGATTATGACAACTGGTGACTAAACAACAAATGTCAAGTAATAATTGATCCATCTTCATTCTACGACTGATAAGACTTGACACACCCCAATCTCATGCAAGTGAAATTGCAACTGATGGCATCCACAAATGTTGAACAAATGAAGATCTTTCGTGCGGGCAAGACAAGCAGTGTCGTGGATTTAAAAAAGTTGGAGGGGGCAGAAAGTCGCAATTTTCCGAGAGACAACTGAGATTTTGGGTGCTCCAAATTTCAATTTTGCCTGCAAATTCCCTCAAAATGGGAGGTTTCCAGCCCCAAATTTTGTATGTTAGGAAGAACATTTCCTGGAGAAAAAATTTTTCCAATAAGTGAAAAAAAATTTAGGAGTGCCTCTACCCAACACCCCTGCTACGAAATACAAGCTACAATAATTACCACAAGTTTGCTTTTGGAGAATCTCGATAATAATGGAGTAACTCTGAAAAAATGGCTAACAAAACCAAAAAAGTAGCAGCAGCAACGTTTAAAAAGTTGCTGAAGTGATGCATATTAATTTTGCACTCAGCAGGAACAATAATGTTGCTTCCAAGCAAACCGGACATAAAACAGAGAATGATATAACTTCTAGCATTTTAAACAAAATAATCACTATAATTGCCAGCTTAATTATTTCAGCAACTGAAAATATACAAGAATGTGAAATTTGCCATCAGGTGCAATCACACTTAACGGTCGGTCCATCCATGTACACACTTCACACACGGTGTATATTGGCACCAAGTATCAACAAAAATCACAGATTACAGTCAGTGCTCAATTTGTACAAAAAGGGCGGTACTGTCAATTGAGGCACCCAGGGGAAAGCAGTGGGAAGTGGTATCCCATTGCCAGCCAACTACAGGGTGCGGCAAAAAAAGTGGACCCCTAAAGTTTTTTGCCGTTTACTCGGCAACCGTTTTGGATTTTAATACAAAATTTCACAACTTCATTTACTGAAACCTTCAACATCTAACTGCCAAGTAAAATGTGATTCTGTTGAAAAACGATAAAGTTATAGACTTTTTAACATGACCGCCTGCATTACATACAAGACCATCCACACTACTCAGCCTGCTTATCTGAATTCTGTTCTGGAACATTAGGTTCCATCTCGTACATTGCGTTCATCTGACACTGATCTGTTGTCTGTGCCTCGTGTCCGTACATGTTTTGGCTTTAAAAGTTTTTCTGCAGCTGCCCCTACTATTTGGAATTCTCTTCCATTTGACATTCGTAATAGCTGTTCAATAGCTTCCTTCTGTCGTAAACTCAAAACATTCTATTTTTCAACGTCTAGCCATCTTTAGTGGCCCGCCTCACTCCTTACCTCAGCGCCTCAGATTCAGTGAGTTTCTCGCAGACATTGTGCGCTTTATAAATTAAATTTACATACTTATTTGCTTACTTACTTACCGCCTACCGATTTTTTAGTATTAAAAATGTTCAAGCTAAAAATGCTATTTAATTTCTTTTTAAAACTGGTTACACGTTACTGCCGATGACGTCACAGTGACGTTTTGATAAACAGTAATTTATATTGTTTATAAATTATCACTAAACTATCGTTCTTTTAAAGCAATCGCCAGCTGCTCACCGGATTCATCTTCCAGCAGGACGGAACGTCAGCACACACAACGCGCAACGCAGCGCAGCGCACAGAACTGGCTGTGGGCCAGCTGTCCAGATATCATCACAAAAGACCAATGGCCTCCAAATTTGCCGAATAAACGAAATGGACTATCACGTATAGGGTGCAATGTTGGAGGCTTACCGCAAGCTTAAAACAAAGCCGAAAACAAGTGCTGAACTCAAGGAAGCGCTTCAGGTTATCTGGAGCAACCTGCCACAGGGACCGATCGAAAAGGCTGTAAAAGATTTCTTAAATAAAGCGACTGGAGGTTGGTGTTGTTGCTGGAGCTGGTGTTGAACACTTCGAACATTCGCAGTGACAATGGAATTCTGGCATCTAATCATTATTTAACTGTGTTGTTTCAATGATGTTATTAAACTGGTGTTGTAGCCGGAACATTTTTGAATGCTGAAAAGCCTGTAGGCGGTCATGTTAAAGTCTGTAACTTCGTCGCTTTTTAACAGAATCACATTTTACTTGGCAGTTAGATGTAGAAGTTTTAGTAAATAAATCTGTAAAATTTCCAATTAAAATTCCAAACGGTTGCCGAGAAAACAGCGAAAAACTTTAGGGGTCCACTTTTTTCTGCTGCACCCTGTATATGTAGGGGTGCTGTAAACTCCTCCAGTGGGGTCCAGGGCCAAGCATCTGCCGAAAAGGAGTTTTGATTCATTTTGAGCCTGCAAAACACATCTCTGGTTCATAGCAAATTGATATTTTGTGTGGCATTTTGAACTCAGATGTACAACGTACCTCTATTGTGACAACACGAACCATCGGTACGGCGTACCAACTGCAATATAAGCACCGGTATGCCATAGTAGACAGTACTGGCACAAATTAAGCCCTGATTACAGTCAGTGGGTTGACTGAGTGAGCCAGGTAAGCAACCAGTCCAGTCCCAACACACATGTCGACCAATGACACAGTGGTGTAATTACGTCAACAACGCACAAAAGGCATGACACCCCCATCAGGCCCCCATTTGTACTGGGTTTCTTGAAAACTTATGTCAGCATTAAGCTATTATGATAAAAACTGTTTTGTTGTAGAAAGAAATCGGCGTACATACCAGATGCCAGAGAAATTCATTACTATAGAAAATTACCTGCCTTTTTTGTGAAAACCGTGAAGAATAAGAGGAGTGAAAAAACATAATTTTGCAGGCTGGTCTGTTTCATTACTGGCTTATTCATCGAGTTCATGAACTAATCGAAAATTGAGATCAATAATGTTGTTTCAAAAACTGAGTCCTGGAGACTGCTGGCATCGCTCTTTGGGTCGGCGACAAAGGCAGTGCCTCCGTTTGCCTGCTGTAGTGACGCCACTGCTGAGTAATGGCAGACTGCAATAGAAAGAGTTCAGCTGATGCAGACACCACGATGAGATCACGTTCTGTATGTTGATTTCCGCCGATGCCGCCACCAAAAGCAACATCTGCAACATGACAGCAGTTCGTGATGTTACACAGGCTGATGGCAATTTGTACTACCACAGGCAAATGAAATAAAACATCTCACATGTAACCATGCCATAGATACAACGTGCACTAAAGATGCAAGATGTTTTATAACATTTCTACACTGTGTGTCACAGTTAGTGACCCGCTTGTTCAAACATGCCTAATTCAGTTTGTAGTTCATGGATTTTAATGAAATTTCCCACACTGCACTATCTTAACATTACTTATGGTCACACCCATCATGACGTATTCACTTTACTGTGTGTGACCAGTGTAATGTCCTTATGCCATCAGAGTTTGTTTACATTAAGCTTACGTTCAATACATTGTTACATTGTTACTGACCTAGGGATCAAGCAGCACCTTAAAGAAAGCTTCCATCAAGGCCGTACGTGGCCACTTTAAGCTCAAGCTAGTTCAAAATGACTGTCTTCATGACTGTTTCGAATTGTGTAAATATCTATCGGATATTAATAATTTCACACTAACGTATCTCTGAGGGGGTCACTAAATTTGGGACACGGTGTATTTCACATGCAACCGCGGAGGAAGTGTCGGTCAGAATTCAGCAAGTTGGTTAAGATCAGTCGCAAATGCAATAAAAAAGCACAGAATCCATGATCCTGCAGTTACAAGTTTGACACTGAAGGCCAACCACCAAAATTCTAAATTCATTTAAAAAGCAAGAGGCCATGCTCACAGACAGTTCCTCTGGCTGATAATACACATCAGGAACAGAAGTAGGCTACACGCATTGTGGAATTTTGAGCCGTCATGAAATTTGCCATACTCAGTGGAATTCTGCAGAATTTGGCAATGGCTGGCACCACACTGACGTGAAAAATCTAAAACTGATAACAACTGAAGAGAATTTAATAGTTAACTTTTCAAAAAATTAATGAGGTATAGCAAAAGATTACTGAACATTTGATACACAGAGTTAAAGACGTTTTCATGCTGTAAATAATTCAACAATTCCTTATGATGCCATGGTAAACTGCAGAATTTAGAAAAGCAGCCCACAAAATTTTGGAAGATTTGCCATAAAAAGCTGCGATCCATGGCACACATATACATACTTTGTTGTATCATCGGCAATGTCAGGGTCCTTGGGCAGTGAGAATGGTACATAGGACTGGCTACCAAGGCCGTCGTCACCACTCATCTCTCCCATCGCCTGAAATGTCAACATCATCAACTCTACCATTATTATTTGCCAGTAATATAAAAACCTAAATAACAACAATAAACTACCTTTAAACACACATAAACATAGTATTAACAAACAAAATATTCATACATATCAAAGCTAACTAAAAATACAAAACTAAAAAGAAGCCCAGCTGTCCCTAGAAGAGACGACCGTACTGATTGTCAGTGACCTTCAAGATCATCCAAGGTCGATGATTTGCAAGTAATTTGAAAGCTACAGTTTTCCACGGGCCGTGAAATTTTGAGCCGAGCTGCAAAATTTACCTCATTCCGCGGAATTTTAATATTGCCACAGAATTCCGCAGAAATTGAGAAATGACTGATGATTAGTACGATCGTCGGCTCGATAACATAATTAGACTAACTATATCACAGAGAAAAATCAAACTAAACTGCCTAAAACTGTGTCCCTACTAATAATTACCGTGGTAATATGGCACAATTGTAAATAAACACAATGCGACTAATTGACAAATTGCACTTTTGAAAATAATAATATCGATAATTTTTTTGCATGTTGCTAGCATAACTGAGCACCATGCCAGCCTCCAAAAAAGTGAAGTTTTTAACACAATAGAGCTTAGCTTACAAACAAACGAAACGGGAAGCTGCGGAATTTGGACAATTTTGCCACAATGAGCCACAGAATTTTGCAAACTGGCTCCCGGAATTGGGCACAATTTTTGGCGGAAAAACCGTGGGCCCTATAACTTTAATACATGCATCCTACTCATGTCACAAGTCAGAGCATTTATTGACTCGCACCGCATCACACTGTTACCTTCACAGTCACACCACATCGCCATCCTTTATCTATTTCCACAACTGCTGTTGAACAGCTCTACAGTGACTGAAACGTATGGTTTAATATAACTACAGCATGGAAAGGTCACAGATGGATATGCGGATTAGGAATGCAAACCTGTAAGGTTTCTATGCGCAACAGCAGCTACTGCTGTAGCGCATCTTAGCCATCGCAAATCTGTCCGTCCGTCTGTCTGTCCATCACACGGGTGGATCAGTCAAAAACGGTGCAAGCTAGGATCACCAAATCTTCACCATCGGCTGCCTGGAAGACTCTGGTTTCAGGAACTGTAAAGTTTTGCCATGAATTCGACAGGGGTCACCCCGAACAAGGGCACTAAATGAGAGGGGAATAGGGAAAATTTGCGATATCCATCCAATATGGCATTCACTGAGCTAGACACATCACGCCCTCTGGTGAGTACGAGTAAAACACTATAGACATTATAGCCGTGGGTCGTCTGGCGCCCTCTGGCTACTGACTTAGACTTTGTTTTACTGGGCTTTCAAACATGCACTGCAGCTGTTACGTGTTCCCGTTTGCGTTAGCAGGGCTTTTCTTGTTACAAACCTGGGTTTACGGGTTTAAAATATTAGCAGGTTATTAATATCCAGAGCTAGGAACTCCATGAACCCAGGTCTGTATTCCATAATAAAACGAGTTTCTGTTTGAAACAGCTTCATGATGAAAATGAAAGTAACAGAAAGTAATGGCACTGCAAAGAGTGTGTAACAGCACTCAGCATGTGAAGTCTGCTCACCTGAAGAGAAGCTGTGGTCTGATAAGCATTGGATGAAGTATAGGCATGTCCTGTGTACAACGGTGGTCGGCCAGCCGACGAATCATAACGAGAACTGTCTGCAGCCGATACATTCTGCACCAACCACAGTACTACATCATTATACATGCTAAACGTCAACCAGATTTGGAGCATAGGGTGGTCTCACCAACCTGTTCTTGCTTCTGACTTTCAGAAAGAGCAGTTGAAAATGTCCAACCTGTGGGTGGCCAAAATTTCCCTTCTCGTGCAGAAAAAACACATTGTTTTTACTGTTGGTATTTCATTGCAACTTCTACTAATTTTGGGCTTAACTGGCCTACATTAACAAAATTATCCAGGTAAGGCAAGATGGCAACCTGGGAGAAATACTGACGACTACTGCAATAGGTTTTTCACACACCTGTCATGCACTCTACAGCATGCGAGCAATAAAAAATCATTATGAAATAACTAGAGGAAAAAAGAATAAAACAGATACTTGCTCCCTGTGAACAACAATGCCAGATTATTTTACGACTGGATGCTACTGTTATCAAACTAAAGACATTCTGTACAAGTAGCAGGTTCTGGATGAAGAGGCATCGCCACCGTACCTTGAAATTGCTGTTGGGTTGGTTGTCAGATGCTCGGTGATGATGTGGCGTTTGTCTTGCTGCATCACCTCGAGTCACACTACTGTCAGTATGCAGCGCCGCGGTCTTCGTACCAACCATCTGCCCATCAGACAATACAATAGAGTTAAAAAGGTATGCGAAGCCCACTGCACAGGTATAAAGCATCACCTGTTTTATAGGATCATACAGTGTTACCTGGCACCCGACACACTGCCTTAACCCAGCTAAACTGCTAAGCTGGCTGGTACTGAATTAACATACCCCTGATGAATGGAAGGCTGAGTTTGACTTTGGTGCTGAATACATACTGAGATGGTTTACATCTTTGCTGACAGTCACCGATCCAACTACAAACCACTTGGCAGCGGCCAGACCGGAAGTCGAACTGGCCGCAAGTCACACATCTTAACAGTTACAGCACCAAATCACCGATATACCAAACTCGACAATAATGATGCACAAACCTCAGTGGTACCGATGGAAAGATTCAAATTGACTACTAGATATTCTATGCACTGCAAAATTCCCAGCAGCTTCCTGACCCTTCACGATATGGCATCTTCACAATATTAAACAAAGTAAAAACGAATCTCTTGACCCGAATGCTGGATCATACCAAAAAACCTGATAGTTTCTAATGTATTCTTCCAAAAATTTCATGAAAATTCACCAGCACTACTTAAGAAATTCACTAATAAAGAAACAAAGGAAAGAACCGACAAGCTTGTAATTTAATCTGATAAACGTTATAGCAAAATGCACAGTTATGTGCGGAAAAAAGATAATTTACAAAGCAGAACATAGAAAAATACATAACACAAATGTATTAAAAGGTTAACTAGTACATACTTTATACTGAACAATCCAGTCGAATTCCCAGTCACAATCCCATGAGTGTCTGTGCAGGACATCATAAAATAAGTTCCTGAGATAGTTGTAGTCTGGTTTGGCGGTAAAGTCTAGGCTTCGTACGTGCCGTAAGTACGTTGCAAATTCACCTACAAATGGCAAACATATAAAACTCATTTTTCGGTGCTAGCATGGTTGACCTTTTGCCAGCCTTATCCTAAACTCATCAGCCAGTTTTAGCCAATAGTATAACTGAGAAACTTAAAATTTGAACAAATTACGGCTAATCTCTACTGGCTGTTAGCATTGCGTGTGACTGTAACATCACTGTAGTTTGCCTGTAGGCCGAGCGTGGTTGACCAATCAGTCATCCATGGTATAACCACGGCCGTTCAACTGAACGGGATCAGCTGATCCGAGTTCAACTTGGTGCAATGTAATACTGCATGAACTTGGTTTAACTTTTGATCTAGGTTCAGATGAACCGAGATCACGAACGACGTTGGTGCAACGCGCCCTAAGTTGGCCTTGTGCTAGTACTGGAACAGAAATCAACATTGGCTGAATGCAATTTCTGTCAAGATCAAAGACTTACAATAGTATCAATGAAATTAAAGAATCCATCAACTGATAGGTAAAACATAAGGTAACATCACCCCGTGTTCTAAGACATTAAGCTGTTGCTCAGGCCAGCAGTAAACCACAAATACAGCTCAGTCAAATGGGCAGTAGGCCAGACCTTTATCATATACTGCCATAACCTTCCTGATGGTTAGGCCAGTACCGAATTACACTGCTTGTATCTGCCCAGTGTCGTTACGTGACAGTGGAACATCTGGAAGTTGAACCAGCAACCTTGTAATCATTAGTCCGACACGCTAACCATTAGACTGCCGAGCCATGTCGAACTCTAAAAAATATACCAGTAGACAGCACAGGAGTACTAACTAGGTGCATTTTCACAGAGCACATCAACCGGCGTCGACAGCTTCGTGTCACCAATCTTCTTGTATCGTTCTTTGAGTGTGCTTGCTTTGAGGCCCTGCCATGGCAGACTGCCGCGGAAGAAATAGAGAATCATGTGACCCAATGCCTCGAGATCGTCTCTCCGACTCTGCTCTGTCAATGCATCACATCTATGTGCTATCTCAACATTATACGTATTAACTACTACAGCAACAACAGCAACTCCTTACTACTTCTTTAGCTTTTCGTTAACTGGCAAACTTTCAGTGGTCATCAATAAAAACTGTGGAGATATCCGGTACAAGATTTTTACATGCTATATATCGTCCATGGTATTCAGCCAACAATCGATCTGAATCACCCTAAAATTTAAATGCAGCACACCCAAAACCATGGAAAACTTCAACACAGCTGACTGAAAACTTTTTGGGTAGCCTTGCAGACAAACATACAGTCAGTCTAACAGACAGATAAAAGGGGCAGTGAAACAGACAGACATTCAGCAGATATGGGTAACAGCATTAATTTAAGTTCCCCCCTTTGGCACAGGCAATTAACTGGAAATATGCCAAATAGTTGTAGCATAAAAAAACAATCCTCCCACAACCCAAATGCTTAGCTCGTGATCTATTTGTATGGCTGATCAGCCATACAAATTGATCATTAAACAGCAGTAAAGCTAGAAATAACAGGTAGAGTCTCGCATTATTGCTGACGTCAAACCTTTGCCGAGATGTGTGTTGATGCTCATATACCGAGCAGTGCCGGTCAGACTCTTGTGTTCTCGGTACGATATGTGCTCGTGTGTTCGTGGGTCAATAAACTCTTTCGCCAAACCAAAGTCTATTATATGAATTATGTTGTATTTTTTGCTGGACGTCCGACCGACGAGGAAATTCTCCGGCTTGACATCGCGGTAAACGAGATTCTTTGAATGCACATATTCAATGCGGTTGATCTGCAACGACAACAGTGTCAACTGAAGGTCTAAGCTTGTGTATAGTTCCTTAGCTCTATATGAGAAACCCACCACATAGCTATGGACTTTATGGAGAATTACCTGCCATATAGTGTCACCAGCCAGCACCCAACACAGATAAATGCACCCTAATCCAAGCAAACCAGGCCAGTGCTTGATTTACCAGAACCTACCCCGAAGGGATAGGAAGCTCAGTTAACCTTACTTGTGTTGGTCATACTGAGATGGTTTACCTGTCTGCAGAAAGTCACCTATTTAACTAGTAACAATTTGATAATGACTTTTGATCGGGGGTCTAGCATCCTAACAGTTATGACAACAAGCCACCACACAGAAAGAAATGCTGAAGGCATAAAACTAGCTTTCTAGTTGACTGTCTAAAACTTAATAGAAAGATAATCATAAATTATAATTTTTCCGACAAAAAGACCAGTACTTGGTACTAGTGTGAAAACAAACAGCAAAATAAACAACCAACAGTAGTTTCTCGTATTACCTATAACAATACATAACTATTATTATTAGAGAGCTGATCTTTATAAAAACGTTAATGCTTTGCACTCTGCAGCACAACCATGCAGTAACATATTATTTATAAAGCACTATTAATGAAAAACGCCCAGAAAGCACTGTTCACATGCTGTCAAAACAGTTAAGTTAAGAGTTTGCCATTTCTCAAACTGTTGCCAATAATCTTGACAAATTCTAGCAAAATAAAAAACATTTAAATCAGTAGCATGTACAGCCCTAATACCTTTGTTTGGGCAGCAAAAAGACATCAAACTTGTAAAAGTTTTTTACCTGCTCTGAGAATTTCTGAGCATCTACATCACACAAGGGATCAGGCTAACTTCAACAAAAAATCTAAGCTAATGCTCATGAGATGCACGAGAGCCCATGGCAGTTTCTGTTCGCAGGTAACCTTGGTCTATCTCCATCCATTTCATTGTAATTCACTCTTTTGCAGCCAAAAATTGCCACAAAATCCCTTAAAATCAATATTTTTAGGGTCCAAGGTCATTCAAGGTCATCAATGTTGACATTCCTAAGAAGCTCGTCGACAGTGATTGTTATGATAGGCAACATGTCTGTGCCTATCTGCAACCATTTTCACGCTAGACAAGACAGAAGCGGATAAATAACCACTTTTTAGAAGGATATCCCTCTTTGACACCCACGTGCGCAGGCCTCCTAGAATCTATAGAGGGTCTGGACTTGGACTGCTGAAATCAACATTCAATGCTGAAAATTTCACATGCAGGTTGTCTTGGTCTAACTCCAGCCATTTTGGTGCAATTCACTCTTGAAATGTATGTCACAGCCCAAAATCGTGAAAAATTCACTAAAACCCCTTATTTTGGAGGTTCAACTTCACTCAAGGTCATCAATGTTGACATTTCTAAGAAGCTCGTCGCCAGTGCTTGTTATGATAAGCAGCATGTCTGTGCCTATCTGCAACCATTTTCACGTTAGACAAACCAATAGCGGTAGAATAACGTCTTTTTAGGAGGGGTGCCCCTCTTTTGTCCCCTTTTTCATGGGGACCCCTTTCACCCAGTGGCATGAAATTTTGTCACAAAATACTAGAGACACTATGCCATCATATGGTGTAAACACGAAGTCTCTATCTCAACTGGTCTTGAAATGATACCGGGTCGTGACAGACAGACAGACGGACAGAATTACCATAGCTAATATGCGCTATAGCTAGCTCTCGCGCGTAAAAAGTAACTCCATGAAGTTGGTTAAACAAAGTGAAACTAATACATTCCATTTCAAATGTGAAATTTAAAGTTTAAGCACATCCGCATAAACTACAGAGATCCTGCTCAATGACTAAGAAGAATGGTAAGAAACTTGGAACACAACAGCACTGACCAACTGGATGACAATCATCAGAATTGTCTTCAGGCTGAACTTGCGGCCACATCGCTCAAACAAATCTTCCAGGCTCGGCCCTAGAAGCTCTACGACTAGCGCGTTGTGATTTCCACATGGCCCAAAGTAGTGCAGCTGTGGAATGCCGTCTGTGTTGACATCACACAAAATACAACAAGCTGATATGTGTAAAGATTAAAAAGGTTAACAGCTGTCAACAACTTGTAATGGAACCCATTGCAGAGCTAAGGAGCATCACCTGCCATGGGTGAAACAATGTGTGCCATTTCTTAAATCACTAGGTACATGTTAGTACATGTTACATTAATATAATTATATACTGCATATGCATAATTAATATGGTGCTAAGTGGTCTTTTATGAGCTAAAGTGCCGTAAAAATGCTCGCTCAATCATATTTCATTTATAACATAGACCTATCTGTCATTTCCACTCTGCAACTTCTTCCAACAACAGCCATGACCCAATCACAATGGCACTGACAGGCAGATGACATGCAATTATCACCCAGGCACTTGCAGTATATGCTGAGCCAATGGGCTGGGCTGGGTCAGGCCAAGGCTGTATGACAGAACACAGGCCTAATTACTACATCACAGACACCACCTGACATACACACACACACACACCTTATATATCATATACATGGAGTGAAAGATAAACAGTGGCAGATATATACATGAATACAGACCAGCTGGAGCCAGCAGTTTGTAGAAAGTATATTCCAGATGAAGCTGTGGTGCTGGCGACCTCACTAGCTCCTGTTTACACAAACCAACCACTTCTTGCATAAACAATGAGCAGCAACAAACCAGGTAAAGTTCAGTCACGTGACACAAATACTAGACAGCATAATTATCAAAAATCTGGTCTCAACAAATGTAGGCATTTCCCCTAGCTTAAGAATCAGCGGCCAATTGCCAGCTCACGTTGTAAATGATGAAGGAGAGAATTTCAAACTCTGAAACGTTCAGTTTTGTGACACTGAGCCTGGATCAGGTCATACAGCACAGCATCCTGGGAGCGTTAATATCAGCGATAAAATAACCGATAACTGTAGTGATAAAAGTGGACAGCAAAACGAATTTTACTCTCCCTGGACAAAAATTGTTTTTCAATGTGGTGCAAATATTTTTATACACCAGAGTAGCTTTTGGTGATCGCTGTGCCAAAATGTCTTTACTCTCGTAAATTAAATAGCAAAATCAGATGTTTGTTCGCCACTTGTTAGCATATATGAAAAATGCAATGTTCTGCTGGATGGCAGGGGCTACAAGCAGCCTGCATAGTGACTAGAGCTGTTGTGGCTCTGAGCACAACAAGATCTATAATAAACACCGATCGTTACAGCAAGAGACACTGATGTTCTCAGTTGTCAATCAATAATTGTTTTTACAGAGGCACCAGCTGCTACCTAAGATTAAAATGACACATGATGTGCTATGACAGAGGACTTTTGCAATTAAAGTTCACATCAAATGCTATCAATATAGACTATTAGCTAGAGCTTTGTATGCCTTCGTCGCAATCAGAAAATGGCCACCCTTAGAATATTTTGATCAGAGGCTAACTATTTCAACCTCAACACTAAAACATAATGGCTCTGGCGCCACCTAGTGATGGTCGAGCCAAAAAAACAGCATTCAGGGTAGAATCAGCAAAATTCGGTCTGTGATTTTACGCTACATTTGATCTTTGTTTATCACGCCAAACAGATGGGCAGATACAAAAGGTTTTTTCACACACTGAAGCCGCAAATGTCAAAGTACTAATATGATCTAATCCTCAAATAAAGGCATCAAAATGAGAATGTTGCTGTTGTTTTCTGCTGACGTTGTTACCGTCAGACATCCAATCACAGTAGGTACAGTTAAAACACATAATAACCATATCTGTTGTACCACACCCAACTGTCAGTCAATCAGCTAAACCAATGTAGACCAGACAGACAGACACAGTTAAACATAGACAAGTTACGAGGACAGCAACCAAAAGACAGGGAGAGAGAGAGGGAGAGAGAGAGAGAGAACAGACCATGACAAAACTCGGACTAAAACAGCACTAGACTAGATAGGCCTACCACAAAATACAGACTCACCAGCTTTATGGCTACATGCTCGCCATTGTAGATGTTTTTACCTGAAAACAGCACCACACACACCGAGAATTAATGACACAAACACACTCACAATAAATGGAAATATGCGTACACAAAATATTCAAAATTAACACATAAGTAATGCAAGCAGTAAGTACCAAAGACCCCATGCACATAAGTATTAAGTAAGGGTGTTAAATATGACCATAAAATAAAACAAAAGATCTATGATGTATGACAAGCTTGGACAACATAATGGCTGTCGTTACCAATCAAGTACCTTAACTGTACCATATTAGTACTTTGACATATGACATAAAAGCGGCGCGGCAGAAGCAATAAAAAGGCGAAGATCATATCATCTATATATTAAGTTTGCCTGTGTGCAGAGAACGAAAGATCGCCCATATGCTTTATTCAGTACTGACCGGGCGACAACGCACAGCTATCAGCCCTATACTAATGACCTTCGTCATTGTACCCAACTGCACCTGCTCACACACAAAAGCTATTAATTAAGACAAGAAATTTGAGATAATGCTCACGAGACAGGCGAAAGCCTATAGCAGTTCCGGTTCAGTAGTTTAGCTGAAAATTTGGGTGTTCACGCTAAGTTAATATACAAATACCAAATTCTCTATCTGGATCGCATAACGATAGTTCCGCGGCGCCACCTTGTGAATGATTATAGACTTGTGTCGCAGCCCGAAATCGCCCAAAAAAATCCATAAAACCCCCTACTTTGGTGCTAAAGTTCATTCAAGGTCATTGAAATGGGCGCCAATCGAGAGCCAGTGTATGACTTCCTATTAGTGATTAATAGTAACCTAGGCCCTATCTCGCGCCATTACTGAAATAATAGCCAAAAATCGCAAATTTTGCCCACCCCCTCTCCTTTAGCACCCTCGTTCGGGGTGACTCTCTTCGAATTTATGGAAAAACTTTACGGTTCCTAAAACTAGAGTCTTCCAGGCAGCCGACGGTGAAGATTTAGTGATCCTATCTTGCACCGTTTTTCGACTGATCCACCCGTGTGACAAACGGACGGACGGACAGACAGAATTGCAATGGCTAAGATGCGCTGAAAGCGTAAAACCGGTTTGCTCCAGATAATAACCAACAGCCAAGGCATGCTTGAGGACGATCTCCCACAACCTGGATTTACCACATCTGCTGGAACCCGGGAATTCCGGTACAGCTGGCAGTCGTTCTGCTGACAAACTGCAACAGCTTCACGTCATGATGACGATGATAATAAAATGCCGAACTGAACATAATTATGAGCTCTGGGTTCTGATAAGCATCCGACTATCTGGCAGAGAGTTCCATTCTGATGGCGTCTTTTTTGCCAGAAAACACAATGGTATAGACCTATACTGGAGGTGAATGGGTGCAAGTCGTCGACGTGCTCTGCTGTGCTACCCTGACCTAAGTGACCTTAAGTTTGGTGTTTAATGTTTATACGCTGCCAGACGCGGTCGTTATTGCTCACTGTCCAGCGAGCAATAGCGTGCGGTCAAAGTGCAACCATTAGGGTCATGGTCTTTATTAGCAGTAGGCAAAGTTAACAGCAACAGTTTGTGCGCGATGAAGCCCAGATAAGCCTATTAGTCTCCAAGGTGGGTCTTGTGCTACACCAGCTAATCTGCGATGTGAGAATCAGTTATGGGACAAACGCAAGAAAAAATGACAACTGCAACAGAAAATTTTTTTGCTCGTATATTGCAGTTGCACTGTGATCATGTGTAGACTTACAATACAATACTAGCGTTTTCTGTAGGTTTTTTTAAAAGTGTGATTTCTAATGAAGAAGTGTTGTGTACGTTAAGGCAAACTGCATATTCCTTTAAAAGTATTCAGTGATAAATGAAGACGACTAGGCCTATAGTGTGGTCATGTTCACTCATTATTGTCAAAGTCGAAAAATACAGGCCTAACTAAAACTGAAAAATAAACAAAGACGCTATGTTCACACTTGGAAGTCTCCAGCGGGTCAGACCACAGCCGCCATAACCTAGAAGTAGACTTTTGTTAGCCTAAATGCTGTGGCAGACTGGCAGCACTTGCCTTCCTGTGGGCCAGCGTTAAGCACTGAAAGAAAAAGCCCACAAAGAAAGCGGCAAAAGCAGCATTCAGTGTCTTAAGCCTGCAGTTAACAGACACGACTGCAACCAGCGTTAAAAAAGCATCCAGCAACACCAGGCAAACGAACCCAGACATAGGTAGGCGCCCTATGTTCTCAACCCACGCAGCGCCACGAGTGAGTCAGTCGATCACAATAAAACTATGGTCCACAGCCAATCCGCAAATCTATGTGATAGATCCACTGACATATTAGCAACGTTCTTTCTCTGAAAAGATTCACTGTCGCCTACCATGGGACTCAAGCAACGTAAAAGCCTACTACAAAAATCAACAAGAACCATATAGGGTGTCCAAAAACGGGCTTCCATAAATACTCAGCACATCAAATATCCCAGCTTAACTCTCATCTTATTAATGCCACACTGATTATCATCTGACAAACTCATCCTTGTAGCACCTCGAATGGGGCTAATTACATAGTCGGCACTTGGCAAAAGCTTTTAGCACAGTGCTCAGGACTTCTGTCTGAAACTCACCGAACTTTTGACACTTCCGACAGTGCCATGGTTGCACGGTTGGTGGCGTGGCGTAGTTGGTAACGCGTTTCGGCTGAAACGAAGTTACTCTACGCCGGGCCCGGTTAGTACTGCGATAGGTGACTGCCTGCGAGCAGGTAAACCATCTCGGTGCGAAGCCTGCCAGCTAGGTCGACTCAGCCTTCT
>Ga0209671_1001445_pt1 | contig 19859 bp, 15 predicted proteins | sample WorMetHERISLAND2_2_FD_187401 | JGI IMG/M metagenome (GOLD analysis project Ga0209671, IMG submission 187401) | Marine gutless worms symbiont microbial communities from Max Planck institute for Marine Microbiology, Germany - Olavius geniculatus... | ecosystem: Host-associated > Annelida >...
GTTACTATTAATCGCTAATAGGAAGTCGTACACTGGCTTTTGTTTGCCACCGAGATCAATGACCTTGGATGACCTTGAACATTAAAATAGGGTTTTATGGATTTTTTGGCGATTTTGGTCTGTGACACAAGTCAATATCATTCACAAGGTGGTGCCACGGAACTATTGTTATGCGATCTAGATAGAGAATTTGGTATTTGTATATTAACTTAGCATGCACACCCCAATTATTAGCTAAGCTACTTAACAGGAACTGCTATAGGCTTTTGCACGTCTCGTGAGCATTAGCTTCAATTTCTTGGATGTATTTCCTATGATACTAAACCATAGCATCTGTGTGCAGCAGTTTTTAAGGTTGTTTTATTCTGTTGCAGGAGGAGATTGCGAAGCTCAACTATGAAGAAGGTAAAGAAGAGAAATTGCTCGCCGAGAAGAAAAAGCTTTCACGAGAAGTTCAGAACTTACAGGAGAAGCTCGAGTGTCTGGAAGCCAAGTAAAAACTTTTTCCACTAATTTTGACTCTGGTTGTAATATTTCAGACTGTGCCATTTGTAAGCAGAGCCAAAGGCATTGTTTTCAGTTGCTTATTCTCTTATTTTTGTGTGCCCATTTACGATTTTATTTCTACTGTATTCATATGTATTATATGTTGTGTGTATCAACGAATCATAACTAAACTTTTTCTTGGATGATTACCATCGTTAATTTCTCACCTGAATTATCATTTACTTGTTAATTCATGATCTATGTTTTATTTCTGTACAATTTTAATTGCTGACGGTAGTGGTAAAATGTTACATTTTTCTCTCTGATATTATCAGCTTAACTCCGTAACTTTGTAACTCTGAGACGGGTTTCCATGAAGAGCTATATATACATGCCGTGCCCTTTATTGACTGCTTTTAACCATTTCTGCTGATTGGCTGAATGCTGTGATCAGGTTTCCTCAGCTGCAGTTTCAGTTTAAGGACCCAGAGCGTGGTTTTGACCGTCATGCTGTCCATGGTCTTGTGGCCAGACTGATCACTGTCAAAGACTCGGCAACTGCAACAGCTCTTGAAGTGTCGGCCGGTGGTAAAGTAAGTATTAATACTAGTTGTTCTCTCTGTGCAGAGTTTCGGCCACAGTAGTTAAACAATTCTACGGGCTTCCACTGAGCAAAGCCACTTACTGTGGATGTGATTTTGTGCCGTATGGTATTTTTAACATGTTTACAGTTTTTTGGTGATTTATTTTTATCTCTTATGTTTATTAGAATAGTAGAATAAATTTAGTAGATTGTTATAGTTATAGACACTAGCGAAGGCCCCGCACTATGAGGTGGGAGTTATTGGGCTTGACAGAATCAGCGGGGAAAGAAGACTGGTAACTCACCCCCTCTCCACCCGCACAGAGGCCTAAGGACTCAAACGTGTGGTCGGTAGGGCCCACATTTTTCTGCGGGCCGCGGAATTTCGAGCCAAGCCACGGAATTTGCCCTTTTTCGTGGAATTTTGACATTTGCGCAGTGTCAGAGACCTGGTCTGGGCTCCGGGCTGGCGGGGATCACGTGACGGTATACGGACGGTAGAGGCAGGCTACCGTGCTGTGGCCCATCAGAATGTGACGAACTGCCGTGCTGAGCGGTCGATATGGGATGATGTTGATTGGATTAATTAGTTTTGCTGTAAATAAATGCTTAAACTTTGTCTCGTATGAATTGTGTCTATTTCTACTCGTGCGGGAGCTCTGGGATCCGACACGCAGGATTTTGCAAAAGTTGAGAAATGACCGATGATTAGTACGATTATCAGTTTGATAACGTAATTAAATAGACAAACTAAGAGGAAAAAACCAAACTAAGCTGCCTAAAACTGTGACTGTAGATGTAGCCATCGCAATACAGCACAATCGTAAATAAACAAAATGCGACTTGAACGGATTTCACTTTTGAAAAAGGCTGATAATTTTCTTTGTATGTTGCTAGCATAACTGTGCACAATTCAACATTAAATAACTAAGGTTTTTTTAACAGGATAGAGCTTAATTTACTCTCCAACAGAAGGGCAAGCCACGTAATTTGGACGATTTTGCCACTGTGCGCCGCTGAATTTTGTGAACAGACCCGCGGAAATTTGGCCAAATTTTTTGTGGAAAACTGGGCCCTAGTGGTTGGGGTCTGCAACCATGCATCAGGTAATTCGCCATAGGGGTATGACAAACACACAGACATACATAGGCCTACTTTCTATGCATTATAGAGACTCACTGTTATGGGACATAATTGAAGGGACTAGAGTAATATAAGGGCAAATGCATTAACAAAAGCTGATCAGCATTGCAAGCAAGGATTGTCAGAATATGAAGACTGAAGTCGAAGATATAAGCAGCCGGCCACTGTCACTGGCTGGAGGCTGGAAAAAAACAAGAACAAAAGATATTGGCTATTTTATTGCGTCTTTTCAGCTGCTAATATTACATTTAACCTTATGTGTTATGTCGTCCGAGAGCTGTGGTTACTGATGCGGTTGCCATGGTTGCAGCTGTACAACGTTGTCGTGGAGACGGAGCAGGTCGGCAAGAAGCTGCTCGAGAAAGGCGAGCTGAAGCGTCGAGTGACCATCATCCCGTTGAATAAGATTGCGGCGACAACCATCAGCAACGATGCAGTCAAACGTGCAGAGTCTTTGGTCTGTTTTACCATTCGCCGGTTACTTCATGCATTTAGTGTCAGAAATTTTGTATTGTTATGCCTCCGCCAACGTAGTGCCGCCGGAGGCATTATGTTTTCGGAGTGTGTATCCGTCTGTGCGTGCGTGGACTTTGAGCGCAAATATCTCCAGAATGACTGAAGCAGTAAACAGCGTTAACAACTACGATCTCTTCTCGTTGAACAAAAAAAAATCGGTGAACTTTGGTCTACTAACAACGACGGTTAGTTGACTAATGTTTACCCACCTTAAGTCGACACTGCGCGCTTCTAGACAGCATTCGCAAGCCATTATACAGTAGGTGTACTCAGTTGACGTTACGCGTATAGTGATGCGGTCACATTTTTTATTAATTTTTCTTTTAAGTTGTCAAACCGCCTAATTCTTTCTTGATCAATTAAACACAAACTCTTTCTGCAACATTGGGGGTATGGTCAGTAATTTCGTTGCGTTTCTTGTTAATTAGTTGTTAATAAATTAAGAACACTTTCTCTGTGTAAACATTATTCTTTTGCTGCAAAGTTCTGCAGCACGGCTCATTATCCATGCAGCTAATGAATATTCATGAGATGCGACGAATCACGTCCGCATTTTTGTTGTGCGTGACTAATCACCAGCAAGTTTGAACAGGTAGGGTCCAGTTATTGCTTGGCTATAAATAGATTCGTGATTTCTACGTTTTTGCGTTACGCTTCGCAATACGCGGTCACTGCGATAGCTAGCTTTTTGTCACATGTTAATGGATGCATAGTAGTCGACGCAGTCGTAACCGCCATCTAGTTTAACCTGATTTGGTTTCATGGATTGCTATCTCTAATATCCTTCAGTGCCTACACGTTTTTCCTTTGTTTGAAACTGAAACAGCCATACAGTTAGACTGCGGCATACAACACTAACTTAAGAAATTTTTGTATTAGGATGTTTAGAATGCAGCACATTGTGACTAGCTGTTAAAAGCCACGTTGAAACTAACTGCTGAATTGCATTTTTTACTTTTTTTTACTTACGTACAGAAACTGCACTTCGCTCTGCACTTCACTCTTTCTTTCTTGCCATTTTTGTACAGGTTATTTATAAGAATTTTATTTCATTAAATGAGCAGATTGCTGAAACTGATAGTGAATGACATTGGCATTGTTATTGTGTATTGTGGTAGGTGGGAAAAGACAACGTACATACTGCGCTCTCATTGGTCGGCTACAAGTCGGAGCTGAAACCAGCGATGGAATACGTCTTCGGCAATTCATTCGTTTGCAGTGACATGGACGCCGCAAAGAAGGTGACGTTTGACGAACGTATCAACAAGAAATCCGTGACACTCGACGGAGATTCTTTTGACCCGGCTGGCACACTCACTGGCGGTCTGTAATGTTTCATTCATCATGTTGCATTTTCTGCGATATTGTTGCCTGTTTTTTATGTTTGTTTCCGCGGCAAGAACGATATACAGACTGTGTTGCATTATCACTCAATTTTATTTTATTTGATCATCGTAATTGTTTGGTCTTTTTCCAGCAAGCAAAGACAATATAATCTGTAATCAGAGGATGCATAATGATTAGGGCCCACAGTTTTCCGCAGCAAATTTTGCCGGCCAGTTTGCAAAATTCCGCGGCTCACTGCGGAAAAATGGTTAAAATTCTACAGCTTATTGTGGCCCTCCGTTTGTGAGTAAACCTAGCTCTATCTTGTCAAAGAACCTTTAGTTATTGAACGCTGCCATTGTGCTGAGTTATGCTAGCAACATTCAAAGAAGGTTGTCATTTTTTTTCTTTTTAAAGTGCAATCTGTCAAGTTAAATTGTCTTTATTTATGATTGTGTGCCATATTGCGATGGCTAGGGCTCACAGTTTTAAGCAGTTCAGTTTGATTTCATTCGTGATATAATTAGTCTATTTGGTTACATTGTGAAGTCAACAATCATACTGATCATCTGTCATTACTCAGTTTTTGTAAAATTGCATAAAATTTTGCGACAAAGGGCAAATTTTGCAGCTCGGCTCGAAATTCCACGATGCGTGGAAAACTGTGGGCCCTAATAATGAGCTCACCAAGCAGTCTTTGTGGAGTCACTCAATGCCAACTGTCAACAGTTCAAGCCGTCTGTCATGTTGAGGATACATCACAATACGGTGATGCATTACGTGAATGTCAAGCATTAAGAGTTATTTTAAAATAACTTTTAATTTTTAAGGGTTATCCGCCCATCTGTGCATGTGTACAGGCAAGCTACAGTATTGCTGAACACAGCTCACGGCTCTGTGCTTTATTCTTGGTGGCGTGGCATAGCATTAACGCGCTGTGTTTGGTCAACAAAGTCGCTCTACTCCAGGCCATACTTGGATGGGTCTGTGGGTAGGTAAGCCATTTTGGTGTGTAACCAGCCATCTACGTCAACTCAGCCTTCCGTCCGTCTGGGGTAGGTAAATCAAGTACCAGCCTATCTGGCTGGGTGGGGTGCATTCAATTGTTCATCTGTTTCAGGTGGCAGGTAACACACTGTGTGATCTTATATGGCAGGTGATGCTCTGTAGCTCTGTGATGCGTTTTTTGTAAAGAGCTATACAGTAACTTTAAGCTTTGTTCTATAACATTGTAAATATGTGTTCATCTGTCTGCATTGGCTAGGAGCGCGTGTGCAGACAAGCCCGATGTTGTTGAGCTTGGCTGAGATGAATGATGCAAGTAATGCAGTGCATGCGTCACGGCAGAAGCTGCAGCAGGTTGACAATGAACTCGCTGCAGTCAAACCAATTGCTGCCAAGTTAGTCATTCACTGTATTGCTTTTTGCTTGGTACAGTTTTAGCCTGCTGGCATTTAGGACTGCCGCGGATACCCAGGGACCCAGGTTGCAAACTACCCGTGTAATTTTTTACTACCCGACGGGTACCTGTGTAATAGAATATTTTATTTATTGAATTTTAAAACTGTCATATTTTTATTTAATACTTAGTTTAGTTCAACTTGCATTGTGTTGAATAATTTCATTGATTTGTTTGTTTCATGTTTTAAGTTTGGATTGGTATCCGTCTCTAAAGATTTGAATACTCATCTGCATGTTCTATTAGTTAGACAGGATAAATCGGCTCCTGCCAGTAGACAAAAATTTTTCAGTTACAAAATAACATTAACTAATATTTATACGGCTGCAAAGTAAGTTTAATTTACATAATATAGTCTATCAGATCTCGAGTTGGTCTGAGTGATTAAGTGATTAGGCTTATTTGAGCTTGTAAATAATTTATTTAATTTGCTTGACAGAGTGATTAAGCAACAGTGAACAGAAATATCTTGGCAGCATTTCGTTTTAGACCCGATGTTGGCAATTTGTACTGGTCATTGAAGATTTAAAGCATCACGTTACATTTGACGACACACGAAGACAGACATTTCTGACAAAACTTATGTCGCCAAGTGAGGGGCCAGTCATGGCCGCCTATTTCAAACGTAGGCCTAATCCTCTGGTCAGGCTGAGGAATCCTTTCGTGAGCCCCACAGTATGGAGAGTAGTCATGTGGGTGGGGGTAGTGGTGCTCTTTGCTATTCATGCCATGACTTTCAGTACTCAGTATATTTGCTCGGAACTTTCTGGGGATGGTTGATGGGCCCACATGGTGGCCTAGGCCTACGGGGTGGCACTGGCTGCCCTGCCCCGCATTGGAATGATGGAACGATGGACATGTCTGATGGCTGCTATCTAAGTCCAGTTGTTCGCTGGCGTGGACAGTAGATGACCGCATAATGTGCAGCGGTATTATTGGCTGTTACTTTCGAGATTTGCAGACCTGTGCTATTGATTTAGAGTCACACTTCTGCATGAAGCACTATGTCAAGAACCTGTTATACCTTTACCTTTACAAGTTTTGCTGTCTTGTTGCATTCTAATGAATATCTTATCCTATTCTGCACGAGTCATGTTGACTCTGCTTAGATGGCGTGAACTGAAGCAGCAGTATGATCTGAAGAGGCATGATGCTAAGCTGTTATCGGACAGTTTGAAGCAGAGTGACCATGGTCAACAACTGGACGAAATCAATCAGCTTGAATCTACAATTGGTCTGTGGTCCTCGCTGTGTGGTTCTTTCTAAATAATGTCGTGTTGCTGTCTGTTACTTTTGTGCAAAATGCTATAATTGCTAATTATTCCCTGGCTTAAGAAGCACATTTTTATCGACTCTACTATCAAGTACTATCGCTATGTAAATTGTGGCTAGTTCTCCTGGTCTTGCTGCTTTGCCTGTCCAAGTCAGTTATAAGCTGGAATTGCACTAATTTTGAAGATCCCAATATACCCTGGTTGGTGGCGTGGTGTAGTTGGTAATGCGTTTCGGATGAAACGAAGTTACTCTACGCCGGGCCCGATTAGTACTTAGATGGGTAACTGTCTACAGTACGGAGCCAGCCAACTAGGTCGACTCAGCCTTCTGCCCTCTGTGGGATGGTAAAATGAGTGCTGGCGGTGGTCAAGGCCATCGCTAGGGAAGAAACGACGAGTTCTGCGCAACAGTAGGCCCTGTGGCCAGGACTGCAAGTGTACCGATCCAGTCGGTTAATCCGGCCGACTTGTATGCTGTATGCTGGCTTAATTGGGCTCCGCCCTCGCTGGCTCAAAGTGCCGTCATGGAGATGAGCTCACACGCAACGGGCCTAGTTCAGCTTCGCTGCCTAGTGCCTATGCGAAATCTTCTTCTTCTTCTTCAATATACCCTGAATGCATCGTGAAAATGTGTAATTTATTGTTGTCAGCTTTGGAATACTGAAAGTTGCAATTCCAGTCTTCAAGGTAGAAACACATTCGGGGTGTGATTGGATTTTTAATGACATTTTATCACAAATTCAATTTATCTGGAGGATTTTTGAAAACAGTTAATAGGTGATGCATTTGTGACAAACTGATGGTGGTTAAATTCTATCAGATTACCACCACTGTGTGCACTGTTATGTCAGCGGAGCAAGAGAAGGTGTTGAAGAACGCGTTGGAGACGAAGAAGAAATCCTCGGCTCGAGTTGCCGACATTGAGGACAAGTTGAAGAACTCGAAGGCTGTGCGGGAGCGAGAATTGAAGCAGGCTCAGAAGGATGTTGATCAGGCCAAGAAACGCTATGACCAGTCCATCAGTAAAACCAAGGACAAGGAGCAGGTAAGTCGTGATCCGTCTGTTACTAAAATTAAGGACAAACTTGCCACGTCACACTTCGTATGTGCTTGCAAATGTTTTATGCAAACATTGTGAAGAATGTGAATTTTTTTATTTACTTTATAACCAGGAGGCGGGTTATTTGTCTGCTAAAAAGGGTTATGTGACAGGTTACAAGACAGCTTAGGAAGTTACGAGTGTACATCGTTGATGTACACTGTGGTCCATAAAAACGTGCCTCTTTTATTTTTTGAATAGCTTCGTGAAACACTGGCCGATTTTAATAATTTTTGCCATGCGACATCAGGAAAAAACTCCACACAAATGCCTCTAGTTTTGGCACCTCGACTTAATACTGTTGCTACACTACCTTGTGAAATGCAGGTTATTGAACTCGCTGTTGGTGAGTGGTGATGTCAACATTTGCAGCTTGCATTCGTGCTAGAGAAGGACATTTTGAGGACATGCTGTAATAAAAATGATGTAATGTGACACATGTGACTTTTTGAGATACAATAGTTGCCAATCGTGTTTGTCACTTTTCAGTTAATCATTTCTGAGTCAACGCATGGGCTATCCAGTATGAATTCATTGTTGTAAATAGCCAAACTACGACTTCTGCATTTCACAAGGTAGTGTGGCGACAGTATTGAAGTGAGGTGGCCAAAACTAAAGTCATTTGCGACAAGTTTCTTTTTGATGTTGCATGCCAAAAATTATTAAAATTGGCTAATGTTTCACGGAGCTATTCAAAAAATAAAAGTGGCACGTTTTTATGGACCACGGTGTATGTGACTGCAGGTTGGTCAAGCGGTACATTTTCTTGCTTCAATGCAAGATCTCTCATGTTCAATTTTCAGCATGGCAGTGATGACCGTATATATATTATAATTTTGGGTTGTCTTATGTTCTACTGTAATTGTGGCTTTTATGCTTTTTGTGTATATTTGTATTTTATTTACTTTTGATTATGTGTTCCATGGGTGTTTTGGTTTGTAATGATTAAGTTATGGCATTGTTTATGATCTTGTAATACTCTCAGCTACAGAGGCGCCCCTGCTATTTGTGTCATCGTGGTATGACATTGTAGTCCTTGTTCTGTGTTGTGAATGCGATTAACTTTTCAGATTGAATTATTGGGGTTAAAGGAGTTGAATTAGTATTTATTGTCTGAGTTTCATTTTCATCGTGTATTAACTAATGAGTGGAGTACTGTCTTGCTGCTTGTTTCTAGTTAATGCCTGTAAAGACTCATCCACTCTGAAATGTATACAATTTCATTCACTAATCTACCTGGTCACTGTGGTGTAGGAGGCAGATCAGTTGAAGCTGGAGTTGCAAGACATTGACAAAGAAATGAAGAATTCCGACGCTCAGATCAATTTACTCAAAGACAAGATCGTACAAGAGGAAAAACAGATGGAGCAGTTGACCCAGGCTTCTGATGCCGCTAAGGTAATAACTATACTGTGGTCCATAAAAAATGTGCCACTTTTATTTTTTGAATAGTTTAGTGAAACACTGGCCGATTTTAATAATTTTTGGCACGCGACATCACGAAAGAACTTGGTGCTACTGACTGTAGTTTTGGCCACCTTACTTTAATATTGTCGCTACACTACTTTGTGAAATGCAGAAGTCGCTGTTTGGCCATTTGCAACATTGAATTCATACTGGATAGTGCATGCGTCGGCTCAGAAGTGATTAACCGAAAAGTGACAAACACAATTGGAAACTATTTGTGTCTCAAAAAGTCACACGTGTCACATCACATCCTCTTTGTTACAACATGTGCTCAAAATGTCTTTTTTCAGTGCGAATGCAAGCATCAAACGTTGACACCACTCGCAAACAACAGGCTTAACTACCTGCATTTCACAAAGTAGTGCAGCGACAATGTTGAAGTGAGGTGGTCAAAACAAAAGTCATTTGCGTCAAGTTTCTTCTTGATGTTGCATGCTAAAAATCATTCAAATCAGCCAACGTTTCATGACGCTATTCAAAAAATAAAAGTGGCACGTTTTTTATGGACCATGCTGTATATGATTGTATAAAACATCCTTATAGTTATAGTAGCTGTTGCCACCTACGAGTGCTATGTTGCTCTAAAATTGTCGCATTTGCGTTTCATTACATGACACGAGCCACCTCTGTTGTCATCTGTTAGCTTTTCCTTATTTCAACTCATATCTGTTTTTAGACATCTTTGTCAGTGAACAGTAAGGACGCGCCAGATTTTGACTTTGTGGCCTGGCATTCGGCTGTTGTTTTTAGCAAATCCATCTTTGTCACAACGTCACTTTTATCAACTCAACTTTTACTGATATTCTACAGTTTTGTTCTCTGTCTTCTCTGTCTATAATTTTTGTGCATTTTAGGTTTATTTATGTAATTTAATGTTCTTTTTCAGGTAAATATGTACGAGAACCTACAAGTGCTGCTTTAAAAGCTGATCCCAGAACATTGCAGTCCTGTGTCTGTCGCCATATTTCATGTTTTGTCTGTTCGATGATTGATCAGTTTGCTCAGAGTTGTTAGCAGTACTGGCAAAAAGTATTGCAATAGCAATAGCAATACTTGTTGGAAAAAATGTTCCAATACTTTTTGTCAAGCCAATATTGCATTACTAGTATTGCAATACTTTTTGCAATACACCACTGTCCGCTTCCCCGTCCCAAATAAATTTCGATTTTTGCCGCTGTGTGCAACTTTACTAAATTTTAAGTTGATTACAAAGTATATGGTAATGTGCGCAGCACAGAATTTAAACAATAAACAAGTCGTATTAAGATGTTATTTTTTTGTTTGGGCTTTTTCATATGAAAAAATCACATGTGGGCTTTTTCATATGATCAACTGAAAAGATTCTTTGTGTAATTAATCAGCATCCTCATGATTAGGAGTGTAATCTATATCAAAAAGTATTGCTTTTAAGTATTGCAATATTTCAGTCCTAAAACTATTACAATACCATATGCAATACTAAACATGCGACTAGTATTGCAATACCTGTTGCAATACTACAGAGTATTGCAATACTTATTCTAATAATTGCAATACTGCAACATTTTCAACCCTGCAAACTGCAAGGTGTCTGTGTTGAACTGTTGCAGGCGAGACTGAGGGAGGTGCAAGACAAGCTGAATGCACAGAAGACGTTGCTGAAAGGTTGCAATCACGAGATCAGTGAGGCTCACGGTGAGAAAACTCAGCTGATGAAAGAAATCAGCAACACTGATCTGCAGATTCAGGAACTCGACCACAAAGTCAGCAAGTGCAACAAAGACACCAACGATGCTGCCAAACTGGTATGCAAATCTATGAGCTGTATAAATTTGTCACGTTGTGTAGAGCTTTTATTATCTCTGCCAATTGTGAACATAGTGAACATTGGAGGAGATTATGTGATTGGTCGTTCTATTCATCATTCTGTGTGTCTGTGTACATGATGACTAATAATAGCAATGACGTCATTGCACCAACAGCGCAAGTAGCAATGCCGGCTATTACATTAACCCTGCAGTGAAGCAGCTCTTCCTTAACTGCCTCGCCTTTCTTTGTGTTTACATCACTTCACTTGGCGAAGATATGCACTTTCATGAGCGCCTTCTAGTTAACTAATTTTTTAAGACTTGGAGAAGATTTCGGAAAAGTTACACATTCAATGCATAGCTACGGAGTTGATACACTGGATGCATAAGTTTATTAAAACACATAACTTACCATTAAATTAAAAAATATAACACAAAAAGTGATGAAAACTTAAATGTGAAACAAAGTATTCTGTGCATGATTTTATCTGATTTGTCAGTTTGAGCTGCGAACAGATGTAGACCGCTACAGATGACCAAAGAAATAATGTTTACACATGATGTATGATGTATATTCTGGTTTTTGTCTTGCGGTGTGATCTTAATGTTTTTCGTAATTTTGAAAATGTTATTTAGATTATCTGTTTATTCAGTGTTCTTCCGCTGTGTCTTTGTTGTAATTTGTGTTGTTTGTTGGTGTAATAGTTGATTGACAGTACGTAATACATGTGTGGCGTTCAGGTGGACCAGATGCTTGCCGATCACGCATGGATCTTGGATGATAAGAAATACTTCAGTCAGGTGAACACAGCGTACGACTTCAAAGCCAATGACCCGAAGGAGGCGGCGCGTCGCATAAACAAACTGCAGGAGACGAAGGACAAGTTGTCGAAGAGCGTCAACATGAGAGCCATGAACATGCTTGGCAAAGCTGAGGAACAGGTCTGCGAATCTGGACTGCTGAGTTTAAACAAACAAATTTGATACATACATTGTATTAATTATTTAAGACCATAAATTTCTAACTTGTGGTTTAACAGGGTTGACTGACAAGAAAAACCCAGCTAACGCAAAGGGGAACACGCAACAGCGGTGCATGTTTGAAAGCTCAGTAAAACAAAATCAGTCCCCAGAGGGCGCCAGACGACCGGCGGCTAATTATCTATAGTGTTTTACTTGTACTCACCAGAGGGTGTGACCTGTCTCGCTCTGCCAACGCTGTATCGGCTGGAAATCACAAATTTTCCCTACTCCCTTGTCATTTAGCGCCTTTATTCGAGATGACCCCTTTCGAATTTATGGAAAAGCTCTACTGATCCTGAAACAAGGGTCTTCCAGGCAGCCGACGATTTGGTGATCCTAGCTTGCACCGTTTTTGACTGATTCACCCATGTGACAGACGGATGGACGGACAGACAGAATTGCGATGGCTAAGACATGCTAAAGCAGTAGCTGCTGTTGCGCATAAAAATGGAGGACCAAAAAAGAACAATAGACGATAATTACTAACTTTCAGAAGGTGCAAAATAGAGGACCACATTTCAAGAGGTGGAAAATTGAGGACTTAATTTCAGGAGATGCTTAATGGAGGACAAAAATGTTATTAACACATCATTATGTCCAAAAAGGCACATCGCGTATAATTGTTTAACTTTTTAATTGTTTCTTAAGTAGAGAATACATCTGCTAAATTAAACTATTAAACTATATCAAAGCAGTTCATTAATTCTTACAGAACCAGAAAAGTACATGGAGGAATCATTGTCAGTGTATATTTTAGTCCAACCAAGCCTGTCTCAGAATTGTCTAGGCCCATTAGGCCCTACTGTCAGATGAAACAAAATACAATAGGACACATGGTTAAAACAGAACTTTTCATTAGTTGTACAGATGCAAGCTAGGATAATGAAATCTTCACTTTGCAAAACTCCCCCCCTCTGTTTTTACTTTTTTCTTATTTTTCAATCTACACCTTTAACAAAACTCCCCCCCCCTATTTTTTTTACTTTCTCCTATTCTTCACTGGGCAAACTACACCCTTAACAAAACTTTTTCCCTATAGGAGGAAGAAGCCCAAAATAGAGGGGAAAACTTGAGTCAGAAATTTGGGGGGACCTGAGCCCAAAACTGGGGGGAAGTTGTGCCCAGTTTTGATTCCAGATTTTTTACCTACTGAAATTAGGTTCTCCATTTTCCGGTTTTGCATTTTCAGCGCACTCATTTTACACTGTTGGTCGGATGCTAGAAATGGCATCTGTCTCGTACGATTTTTCTTTAGCATTTCCATTCTGCAGTGTTTCTTTTTGAACTAGTTGTTGGGCTAATCTGGATAAACTGCGTAAAAAGTAGCTGCAGTCTCAGCTTTTGTTTACTGGGCCCATTGTTGAAGATGCTCGAGCAGTACTTTCTACAGGCTGCATGGGTGACATTCTCATTTCCCAGTCAACTTCTTCAGTGCACTGCATGATGAGTGAGCGCTAGACAGGTTAAAAGAAGCCGATAGTGGTGGAAAAGTGATGAATTATCGATTTGTATTTGTATAATTTCTACTTGTCATTAAATTTTTTTGCTATACAAGCTGATAGTTCTGCTGATAGTTAATGTAATTATCTAAAACTTAAGATTTATTAATATTTTGCATAGGTTTTTTTTGTATCTGTGAAGCATGATATCTGTGATGCTGGTATTTGAATATGTGTGACATGGTTCCTACGGTCAGGGAAAGTCGGGGAAAAATCAGAAGATCAGTAAAAGTTTGGGAATTTTTCAATCCCAAGTCAATGAAAACTCACAGGGTTAGGGAAAGTACGGGAATTTAAAAGTACCAGGGTGCAGAAGTTACCAAAGATGCATAAAAAAATTGGAACTGTTGTACGCAGACTGCGTACAACAGTTCAACATTTTTCCTGCTTGCTTTGCTCTCAGATTATTTGTACATCCACTTTTAAACTTGTTTCGCCAACTTTGATTGCAAGCGATTGAAAGCCAACATTGGTATTTCACGTGAACAAATTAGTCACAGAAAATGATTCATTTTGTTCTGGAAAGTCAGGGAAAATGAATTCTGCTGAGTAGTAGGAACCATGGTGCGATTTGCTGTTCTATTTTAGTACTACGTTCGATCTATTGTTTCCGTGACAGGGCTAAGAGTGCTGCAGTCATGGCAGAACTAGATGATACGAGCTTATTATAACAGAAAGTTCAATATCGTGCGTGATTAAGCTATTTATTTGGTGTCATATTTGTGTTGACAGTACGCGGACTTGACGAAGAAACGTAAGATCGTTTTGAGTGACAAAGCAAAGATCGCTGCTGTTATAGCAGAACTTGACGAGAAGAAGAACGATGCATTGAAGAAAGCACACGACCAAGTCAACAAGGTACCAGCTTATTACAGCAGCGAGACGGTGGTGAATTAGATTTGTGGTAAAAGTACTATGCAGCCATACCACCAGCTGATTGAAACAGCGCGATGGTGAATTAACTCTATGGTAATAATTACTGCAGTGTTTGGAACAGACTAAATCAATGTGTGGAACATGGGAAAATCACTCTATCGGTATTTTTGCTAGATCACAAAATCACGGTAAGTCAGTTTCACTTGTTACGTCAGTAATATCAACAAATGATGGAGATGTGAAATTTTTAGATTGAAAATTGAAATTTTCATTACTGCATTTTTGTCTTTTTTGCTGACCGTTACGTGTTAGTGGTTGGATTATAGAACTGTTTCGACAGCAAGTTCCATTTTCTTTTAATCAGCAACTTTTTTGGAATTATTGCAGTTAGACTTGGCATCCCGTAGCTTTTGTGAAGTGGAATTGCTGTGATGTTCTGTAGGGAATTTTGTTATGGAATTTTCATTGTGACACATGGAGATGAAACACAAAAGGGTGTTGTTTTGAATTGTGAGAAAAGTATTTAAATTGCTTTTATTTCATTGCAGTTAATGCATAGTTAGTGCATACATTTACACCGTGTCCGGGAAAGACATCCCGGACATTTTGGATTGTAACTTAAAGAAGTATTATCAGATATTAAAAATTTTTGACACTAATATTTCTAACACAACTGGCGATCAAGTGACTTCAATTTTTACCGCACCCATTGTCTGCTTCTGCATTACCTGGGGAAACAAAATCAACAAAATATTGCATCTTTATTCTATTTTGCATTTTTCCAGGTAGTGCAGAAGCAGACATTTGGTGTGGTGTGAACTAGAACAGTGATTTTATGCCAAGTAGTGTCGGAAATGTTTGCGCCAAAAATTATTAAAACTTGCCAATCCTTCTTTAAGTCACAATCGAAAATGTTGAGGATGGTTTTTGATGTGTTTCTGTTCATTTTAACTTGCATTCATTGGTTCAGTAGGTAGTGCAGAAGCAGACATTGGGTGAGGTGGAATATTTAACGGTCATTTGATGGCCAGTTGTGCCAGAAATATTTGTATTAAAAATTATTAAAATTGAATATCATTTTTTTTCAAATGACAATCGATAATATTCGGGATGTTTTTTTCTGCACCCAGTGTAGTTTGCTTATTACCTATGTTGGTGCAGGACTTTGGTTCAATCTTCACTACATTGCTGCCTGGAGCCAAGGCAAAGCTTGTTGCACCAGAAGGTCTGACTATTCTTGACGGACTTGAGTTCAAAGTGGCTTTCGGCGATGCTTGGAAAGAATCACTCGGTGAACTATCAGGAGGACAGAGGTAACGTTGAACGAAATTGCTGTAAATGTAATGACTTTGTTGATTTTTTAATGATTATTTTATGTGATTGTAGCATATTGTTTTCTACATGATTGTGCACTGTTTTGCCGTGATTATTTCTTAGAATCATAGGACTAATTATGTGTTATCTAAATTAACTGTTCAGTGTGTAATTTTTTGTTAAGACACTTAATGTTACTTATTTCGATGTTTGGTCATATTTAGTGCAAACCCCTATCTTTACTTGCAGAAACAATATTGTTTTCAGTTTTTGGAGATGTTTTATTAAATATGTTATTAATGAATTTAATGTATTTAAACTAAATGTATATATAAGGTGTTGTTTCAACAAGCTGATTATATAGGCTACTGCTGCAACTGATGCTGATATAGGTCACTGATGGCATTGTCTTTGACCTGTCGCTGGTGTTTTTCCAGCCGGCACTACTCTATATCCTGTCAGTACAACTATTACACTGCTAGTAGTACTGTAGTTGTAGTTGTAGTAGTAGTTGTTGTAGTTGTTGACTTAGTTGTTGTTGTGGTCTTAGGTCATTGGTGGGGTTGTCTCTGATCCTGTCGCTGCTGCTCTTCAAGCTGGTGTCACTGTATATTCTAGATGAGGTTGATGCAACTACTGCACTGGTAGTGCTGCTGTGGTTGTAGTTGTTGTAGTTGTTGTCACAGGTCACTGGTTGCATTGTCTTTGATCCTGTCGCTGCTGTTGTTCAAGCCGGCGCCGCTCTATATCTTGGATGAGGTAGATGCGGCTTTGGATTTGTCACACACACAGAACATTGGACAGATGCTCAAGGCGCATTTCCGACACTCGCAGGTTCCTGATTGCTTCCTTTCTGTTCCATGATTCATTTGTAATAGCTTCGTTAGCAATGTAAAAGGTAATGGTGGTGTATGGCTCTTAATAGGAAACCCATCAGAGCTACGGAGCGTCACCTGCCATATGGTATCACACAGTGTTACCTGCCACCGGACACAGGTGAACGCAATGTAGTGTGTGTAAGAAGAAGTTTTCTCAGTGAGATATTTCTCGGTCAAACTCAACTAAGTGGGTGAGTAGTTGTGTAATTCAATAACAGCACAGAAGGCACTTTTATGCACTACAGCAGGTATTAGCAGGCGAAAAACAGTCTTATTGTTTTCGGTGAAATCAGTAAAGGTCGCTAAATTTTTCTATGCATATATGCTCATGATATAAACAAACCATAACAATGCCAGTATTAATGAAGTAAGCTGAAAAACTTTGGCATAGTGCATTGATTCATTGTCATATTTGCATATGCCCTGGAGCTCAAAGACATCGGAAAGTGGCTGGTACTGTAAGAGATGTTAACAGGCAACAAGGGAGCTGCAAAATATAGATGGTGGACTCTCCATTTGCCATTTGTTTTGCGTCTATCTGGCACCTTTACGGAGATGTGGCGCCTCAAAAGATAATGGGGTCATGACATTGACCTTTTGGGGTCACGTGACGTCATCAGTCACGTGACCATTTGACTCACAAGTGTCGACTTTCTATGGGTGGTCCATAGTGACCATGCGTCCATCTGGCACCGTTACGGACATATGGCTGTTTGAAGTTCTTTCAGGAAGGCTCTTCCTGGAACAGAGGTCGGTCGTCGGTCGGTCGGTCCTCAATATTACAATGATCTCATATGCTCCTCTTTGCTACGCTAGGTTAGCGCGTGAGGAGTAAAAATTAGTAATTTTTATTTTTTTTCAAAAGTGATTTCCAAATTGTGTTTATTTGTGATTGTGCCATATTGCGATAGCTACTTATAGAGGACACAAAGCTTTAGGCAGTTCAGTTTGATTTTTTCGTGATAAAATTACGTCATCAAGCCAAAGATCATACTAATTGCCAGTCATTTCTCAACTTCTGCAAAATTCCGCAGAAAAGGGCAAATTCCGTGGCTTGGTTTGTTATTTCTCGGTTCGCAGAAAACCATGGACCCTAATTATTATCGTTATTGTCTGTTGATTCTGTGACTAATGCTGTTTGCAGTTTGTGGTCGTGTCGTTGAAAGACGGAATGTTCAACAACGCTAACGTGTTGTTTAAGACAAAGTTCGTCGACGGCGTCTCAACCGTCACTCGTCATGTTCAAAGGCAGTAGCCTTGGCTAGCATTGACTCATTTTAACATTGACTCACTGTAGATAACCCACTGTATATAATGTGTCAGATCAGGAGCGTCTACATCAACTGGGGACTATGCACAAAGCAATTACATTTTTAGGGGGACAACTTTTAAGATTGTAGAGGAGTCAGTCGTCGTTCCACTAGAAGTGTTATGTGGGACCACAAATAGGTTAAATGCATTTTTGACCGGGGCTCCACTCCATATCCCGCTGCCCATTCCCCCTAATCAGTTCCAGGGGCTCCATTCTACACTTACAGCTGGATCCTGGATCCGACGCCTGGATCAACCTTTTCCTTGACAGTTTTCATGCCACCATCTGCCGTCCAATGGCATTGCAGCACGCGACTTCTTCGTGGAAGAGGTAGACGTTGTAGTGGGTGGTTGCATAGTGTGACCAAGTGGGGATAGACGCCCATGTGTTGGTTTAGTTGTTCCCTATCTCCACGTTGCATAACTGCAGTAACGGCTGGCTAAACCAGTAGTTTTTAAAAGTGACAAAATTGCATCATGTCAAAATTTGTTGCATGTACTAGTTGAACTAATAACAGTGGTTTATCAAAGTGAGGATTTTATTGTTGGTACATTAGTAAGTAAGAAAATTTTTAGGGTGCAATTTAAAAGTTACGATGCACAGCATTCTCAACATTCGAATGATAAGGTCTTTTTTAGCAGACTGATTTAAGTTAAGTTGGTTTCTCTCGAATGAACTGATGTATATACACTGTGTCTGGTAAAAAAGTAAACCCCTAGACATTGTACAACAGAAACGTCAAAATAGAACGAATCTAAATAAAATTTTGTACACTTAATCCGCAATAAATTGCTGAAGTGACCACCAAATTTTGTTGAAAAAATATTGTTTCTCAGCGGAGTTATTCATTGTTGAATATCGATAACAAAATATCTCTAACCAATATGGCGTTACATAAATAAACCTGCTGTTGATGTACAGTTGCGTAACTTTATAAACAAGTCCGATTTTGGCAAAATTCTGATTAAAACACCTATTGGTAATCGATATTCAGTTATTAATAACTCCATTAAGAAATAAAATTTTTAACTAAATTGATGATCAATTCAGCTATTTATCAGAGGTTAAGCATATGAACTTCAGTTGAAATTCGTTCAGATTTGACATTTCTATTTCAGTGTTTAGGGGGTTTCCTTTTTACATTACACAGTGTAGAAATATGCATATTGTTTTTAATGTAGCGCCAGATGTGTATAGCCCTATCTCACTCTATGGTTACAACACTGTTTGAGATACTTTGCATTTGATGTGTTACATGTATCAGCAGATAACATGCACTCGTTACTGGAATACTGGTTTATCATGCTCCATAAGTTACAAGTATAAAGTTAATTTTCACAAGGAGCAGTTTTTGTCAATTTTAAACCGATTTTACCGCCACTGTACAATTTTTTTCTGTTACTTGGCATATTGTTTAGCCACTCTGCACTCTTGAGCAATAGCATTAATCGTTTAGCATTTTTTGGTATTGTTTTGTAATAAATATATGCTGAGTTGAACATACATGTTATTGAATAATAATCACTAGGATTAAACGTTTGACATAGACTGTATAGCAACTAAGTGCTTTGGACATACTTGTACTTTTTTTATCCTCTGTCGCCGTCGGATGATGCCTGGGTCATTTCTTATAGGGCCTCTGTTTTGACGATAGGTTCAGTGTTTGAATTGCCGGGAATTGGGTGGTTGAACCCCCCAACTGTTATCTCAACCCCCTAACACACTGTCAAATTATGTACTGGGGGGTCAGCTATATACTATATACACTGTGTCTCAAAAAAAACCGGACCCCTGCTACCTTTTGCAATAACTCCAAC
>Ga0209671_1001448_pt1 | contig 19855 bp, 11 predicted proteins | sample WorMetHERISLAND2_2_FD_187401 | JGI IMG/M metagenome (GOLD analysis project Ga0209671, IMG submission 187401) | Marine gutless worms symbiont microbial communities from Max Planck institute for Marine Microbiology, Germany - Olavius geniculatus... | ecosystem: Host-associated > Annelida >...
GCACTAAGTAGTTGACATTGACTGTCTTGAGTCTTGACTTAGTGTAGTAAATATTCGTTGTTCTAAAATTTCTTCGTTTGCATTAGCGCAGCACCTCGAAATAACGTCTGTGTGGTCTGTGAATTTCCGAAACGCTTTCCGTGAATTTTCCGTGAAATTTGACACATTTTAAATATTCTGCCGTGAAATCATGCATTTTTTCCCGTGAATTCGGTTGGTCCCTACGAATACCCCCTGCAAGTAACTGTAGACTTCGAACCCGAATATTTTCATGCAATAGCTGCAGCTACTCAATTTTTTCCCGGTTTCGAACTGCGATAACTGTATAATACTTATTTAGATTTACTGAGAATTCGTTGTAGGCCTACAACAAGCTGTCAAACAAGCTAACGACAAACCTAAGACATAGTAATAAATCGAAACGTTGTAAGTAGTTTGTTCAACAACTTGTTGTCCAACAAGTCCACGGTACACCCAAGTGAAGTCTGAGCTTTAGCCCGTGTCACCAGAATGACTCATGAGGCATAGCCATTTCTTTGACCGTTGTGTTGTCCCACGAACGCACCGAAGGTTATGAATAACAAAGTTTTCTGCGAAACGCAGCAGAGACAAAAACGAGGCTCGCGACAATAGACTTTCAACATACAAAGATATTATGCCATGTACGCGGCCGACCGTGCAGCTGCCGAGCATCTTAGGCACCGAAAGTAAGCTAAGCCAAATAAAGAATACGCCTAGTTTGCTGTCAGCGCAGGAGCCGCCCGGCGCACCTGAGTTTGCTGGCCGAAGCCTAGATATGCTGCTTCATTTACTTGAAGAACATGCCCAACATGTCTATAAATCCGCCCCTGAAGCAAGAACATAGTATATCGTAGCGGGCAATCGGGGCGACAACGTGCGTCATGCCCACTCATCTGTCAGCATCACAAAGAAATGGTTCTGCAGAGTCGAGGTCAGCAGCAGCGATCAAACCATGCATTATCTGCGCAGTCACTGCAGTGTGCTGTTATCTGCCGTCCGCTCCGGTCGCTCGGTCGGCAAATGTCACGTCCACCTGCTTCCTTCTACCGCGATATTAAGCCAGCGTCAATGCGTCATGCCTATGTCTTGTCTCGGAAGCTGCAGCAGCTTCTAAATATAGTCGAGTGTCGACGCAGCGTTGCTGTCACAACTAGAGTGGAGACGGTACATTCTGTGAAATTTTTCATAAGCGAAGTGTTTCATGACAAAATTTAAGCTACAAAAAAAGTCACTTGTGAGAAATTTTGAAAAAATATGGGCATTATTACGCACGTGTGTGAATACCGAATTCAGAGATATTGCACGGTTTGTTTTTAAATGAGGCAGTCTTTTCTCTTTCATTTCTGCATTATGCAGCCGTCTTGCTTAGGTTTTAGCAGAACGGGTAAGTCTACACTCAGCGTGATCGGAGTCGAGTAGGAAAACTTTAACGCCAAACGCTAGAAATCTGGGGCATTACGCGGTGAAAAAGCGTGCATTTCCGAGCGAAATCGTGATATGGGTGCAAAAACGGAAAACCCCACTTTCTCGAAACTGAAGAACGTTGGTCCATATATTTTGACACCTTTGGAAAGCCCTCGGGCAGGGCTACAAGACGCCAGAAATTTGTGGGCGAAAGTTCATAAATGGCTAAGATATGGCGAGGGGGCGAAAAATGAAAAACCCACAATTTTTCGAAACTGACTCACGCCCCTCAAAATCCCTTCGATGTAGGCCTACTCGCTCAAAATTCTGCTCTTGACCAGCCCTCGATGCCCCCTACAAATGGCCAAAATTTGGTGCACGTAGGAAAAATAGCTTTTCGGCTAGACAAAATAGTGGGTTGAGCGAATGCCAAGTCAAAGCATGCAAGTATTCCTCAAGCTCGTAGTAAGCTTGACACTTCTCTCACAGTAAATAAGGCACTCTAGGCTTGTAACTGCTGTACTTAAATGACATTTTGTTGTCAAGTTACAAGCAAACTGAAATTAGAATAAAAAAATTAATGAAAATTTCAAAAACAGGAACTTGAAATATTTTGATAAATTAATTTATGGAACTCTTAATTCAAACATGAACATTTCATCGCCCACGCATCTCTGCTCTAGACACAAAACGCAGGCCTCTGTCAGGCCATCTATATATACAGTCACAGCGTCGCCTACGGCGCTACAGCAAATGTAATTATTATCATCATTATTAATCATTAACTTAATTATTGTTATTGCCATCGATACCATATTCACGACACAGCCTGATGGGAGAAAGGATGATGGGGAAGGAGAGAAGCAACAAGAAGATGTAAGCGCCTACGAATGTCACGTGACGTAACAGGCAAGAATAAAAAAGGAATATAGAGAAGCATAAGGCATACGGCCAGCTGGCAGAAGAAATTGCCATAAGCCTGCAGTCACTTGACTGAAGATCAGAAAAAGACCTCCGACCAACGAAGCAGCTTATGTTCTCACCTGCGTCTGTGCATGTCTGTCTCGTCTGTCTGTCGGAGAGAGGTTTCTTGGTGCATACTGCATACATGATGTCGCTTATCCACAACAAATCGCGAGCAGTGTGGTGTATAATTTTACACAGCTAGACCTGTTCGTTTGTCGTAACAGCATGGCGCGCTCAGTCAGAAATTGATTTGCGGCCGCAACCTATCGGCCTCCGCCTCCGCCTATATACTGCATCCGGCCTAACAGCGCATCATCAATATTTAATCCTCGAATGTTGGAACGAGAGAACCCATGCAGCTTAGCTACAGCGACACAGAGAGGTACATGAAATTACCTGACAGTCTGCCACAACACGTGCGTGATCCGCTGATGAGATATCACTGACCACATATCACGCTAAATAACGTGTGTCTCGAGCCTGTATAACCTGTCTCCTTATACCTTTAGCTGTCTACCTGCAGTGCGTATCAAACAACGGCAAAGAAGCCCACGCATGCATCATTTCCAGATCAATTAGCTGACACTGACAACGGCAGATAACATATCACACATGAGAGCAGCGCTCTACCAAGGACAGAAAATAATGATCACAAAATAATGACGAAAAAGCCATCACATGCACCACATACTACTCGTATGCAGTCGGCCAGCCATCCTCATCTTAATTAGCATAGTTTGTCACCGCAGCTGCAGGTGATAAGAAAAATTTTCCTTCAATTATTCGTCAGGAATGTGGCACACTGTCGGTGACGTATTTCTATGTGTTAAGTAGGCTGATTCAGTAGCACTGGCTATATAGGAACAGTAACTTTGAACTGCAAGAAGAATTACTTACAGCATAAAAATAACGCATTAGGCTACATGCCAAAGATTTTGATGGTCTTTTATTCGCCCATGCAGCTACACGATGACGCTGAACGCGTATGTACAATGACGCTATAAATGTGTTTTTTATCGCCTAAGTACTACACTATATCGCGGACGGATGCGACGGACGGACGCGTAGACGAAAGACATCAAAACGTAATAATGCCTGTATATGAAGTAGGCACAAATACGTCACAGCTGCAACGAATGTCATTAATCACATGAGAAAAGACAGAGATCGTTAAGTTAACTGGCTGCGTGAAAACAGGCTCTTGTCACGCAAACCAGATGTATAGACAATAATCCACAGAGACGGGTTGATTCGTAAAAAGCTGTTGGGGTCATTAGTAGGTGACTAGTAGGACTATAATCTGTACACCACCGAGACACTAAAAGTTCATAACACGAGTGTAGCGGACATTCTTCGAATGAAAAAAGTAAAAAAGCTACAGAGGAGCAATGATTTTAAATCTAAATCTACTCAATCTATTCAGCCGCCTGAAACATTTGCAGCTTCTGAGCTACTTTCACGTCTTGCAATTTCATGTCCTGCATTTCTACGTCCTGTAATTTCATGCCCTGCAGTATTGACAGTCCGTTATTTTCAGTCACCCAGACTGCAGGCAGGTGGGCAAGTTACGTAATGCGACCTATCAGGACGGTCCAACAAAAAAGTAAAAATGCAGAAAGCGTTCATTGTAATCTTACCCGTGTCAGAGCCTGGACTCGCGAGCTCATATATGCGGTCATCACACGTTGCGAGTTATCAGACCTACTACGAGTACGTCACGAGAGCGAGACTGCAGATAGCAGAAGCAGTGCGCGCTCACATTATAACGTCACTCTGGCGACTGCAACTGCAGCAACAGCAACAGTAGGCCCTAGGCCTAATCGCGTGACATTAAATCACCGCTTGGCTCTTGCTGACCACTCAGATATGCATTACGTTACGTAACGAATAAAGCAAAGACTCAGTCTCGATGCAGGAAGTCACTACGAATGGCGCAGATTGAATGTACTGCACGTAGTTTTGGCGCAAAATCATCGTAAAGTTGTCCACTCTTCCAATAGGTCCATAACGTTGACGTATATGCTAGTGGCCACGAGTTGCGTCACTTAAAAAGTAAGTGCACGTATTCTTATAATTAGCTTAGTATAGCTTCTCTTTGCTTCTCGGTGTCCCAACAATGCAGATCTAGTACGTTTAAGGAACAGCGAGAATGGCGAACTATAAAACTGTAACGCCATGCAGTACAATTTTCCTTCGCAGTTTCAATACAAGCTGGTTTCTAATACAAGCCCAGTCTCTAGCAGACGAAAGACGGTTAAGGGTCTAAGTCACGTGTTTTAATAAAAGCCGGGAGGAAGCTTGTATTGAAAGCTTTAACGCGGTGCATCGCACGTACAGCTGACGCGTGACGACATAGTGATTATATTAGGCCGATATGTATTACACCTATATACCCGCGCATCGGTGATGCACTTGATAAACAGCAACAATAGACGTAGCAAGTACTGACAATATTTACGGAAATATACCTTTGCAGTTACTGTCAAAGCTGCGCCAACAGTTAACAAGAAGCCTGGCTATCGCTACTCGCTAGGAAAAGCCGACCGTACCGCCTATATATACGTTCACAGAGAGTTAAAGCGATTTTTCAGAGATGACACAGTTTCATGCACGCTATGTTAACGGAACGCTGTCTCAAAAGCTACAATGGACGCTATAGTATAACAGACATCGCACGTGCATGGTCATTTTGACAGGTGATATAAATAGCTACAGAGTAAATAAACAAGGAGAATATCAAATGCAGGTTTTGGTAATATTTCTCACAATAAAAACACCTTGCTCAGGAAGACACGCTACAGCCTATACAGCTTCCGTTGCATTTTCATGTCATTTGAAAGGCAATGAGAATGAGACTTCCTATCAATGATCAATAGCAACCTAGGCCCTATTCCGAGATATGGCGAGTTTTCCGTTGGAAAACGCACATTTTTTCTACCCCCGTCCATTCAACTCTCAATGTGAAAATGTTCGCCTTAGAGTAGATGGCTGAAATTTTGCATGCCCGAGTCACATCTATGGCTAATTATTCGTGTAAAAAGTTTTCCCCCACGCTTTACCCGTTAGCCATAGTACATCCGTTACGGACGACGGACAACAGACAGACGACAAGTCAACAACCACGACAACAACTCGACCGTTACTTAAGTATGGTCGGCTAAAAATTGGTCAACAGTAGGCCTAGTAGATTTCACAACGGTCAAATTTTGTTGTTCACAAAACGGTAAGCTAGTATACTGCATGGCTTCTATTACAGATAACGGAAGATTTCATTTCCGCATTAGAGCTCAAGGTCTGCTGCGAGGGATTTCCCTTTAAATAGGGCCACACTGGTAAGCCTCCGGGCAACGGTCAAAGAACCCAATTAAGCTATGAGCAAAACCTATAGCTTAGTACACAACCAATGCTGACGAGAATCACGAGATGACGGACTCTATAAAAGGCAAAGACGTCACCGGCAAGAGCCCTACATGCATGCGACCGCCCGGACAGTTTCCAAGGCGTTTCACGTGCCAAAGTAACTGATTTCTAATAACGGTCAGGCCTACAGCTTGCAGTCGGCGCAGGAGCGCCAGACGCGCCTGATCTGCCGACCGGCCAAGCAAATTAAGCATGTGCTATAGATTGCATCATTTTCTTTAGATGGTGTGACTTGGTAGTCTAGTGGTTAGCGTGTCGGACCCAATGACCGCGAGGTCGGGGGTTCGATCCCTAACCACTGCACTCTCAAGTAACAACCTTGGGCAAGTTGTTCACACACGACAGCCCGTCGGTGCGATGCCCCAGTTTGGGGGCCCTGCCGACTAAATATCCAAATCCAAAAAAGACGTTAGTCGTCCCGTAACCTCGAACTTTTTGAGCTGAAAATTGACACAGCCGATAGCCTACGTTAAGCGGACTTAAGCATATACTTCTGCAATTGAGAAACGGCCGCATTCATTTAGTTTTATTCCACGTTTTTTTTGTTTTCGAGCTAAGAGCCAGTATACGGCGGACGGACGGACGGACAGACAGACGGGCAATAGGCGTAATGTCGCCTCATGGCCCGAGTTGGTTGTTTTGTCTACGTTAAGTCTCACTGTTCTGCATTAGCATAATCAAATAAACTGGAGGTAGGCCTACGGGTGAACTAAACGCTTGCAACGACAACAGCACCATAAACATGGGCCTAACCGGTTAACAATACTACTTATGAATGACAAGCCTAGCAATACCAAATAGCCTATTCCAACGTTGTTGTCCTCAAGCGAGAGTTCACCTGGTTCAACTGATAGAACGGGACAGAGCGAGCGGCCACTGTCCTTTGGTCCAAGTGGTTCGATCTGACTCTGCAGTTTCTCATCTCCCCTCCAGGTAAGTAGGTTAAGTATAGGCCTATGGCAAATAGGCCTACGCCATACTGCTATATATCACTACTACTCAGCCGGAAAGCTGATACTTATTTAGCGTACGGGAGTCGACCTGGGTGGCTGGATGCGTGCGTACCAGCACGCTTCACGGCGACCGCACACGCAGATCACCCCTCTCAGTACTAACCGGGCCCAGCGTTGAGCAACGGCGTGCGCTAATCGATACTGACGCGCTGTGCCGCTAAGCCGACGACGAAAATATTCGGGAGAAAACAGGTTCTTTCCTAGTTCCAACGTTTTAACGGGTTTCGCCGTGCCGCTGTCTATCTATACCACTAGAATACTATCGTTGGCCTATAGGCCCTACGTTTGAATTTGATATAAAATTACTTTACTAAGCCTATAAAATTTTACATACCCATAGATGCAGCAGTAACAAACTCATCTGATCTGCAGTGATTAACTGTACTCAATGATATTAAATAATTTCAGGCAAATAGGCCTACGGCCCACAGCAAAAAAGGAAAAACTAGGCCTACTAAGTAGTAGCTAGCTACTACTGTCATGCCTACGTACTGTATTATACTATAGGTCACTAAAATAAAATTATCTAACACACGCAAACTACTGATGTTTTTTTTCTGCGCCAATAGCAGAGGAAATAAAACTAGTGTAAAATACTGACCAGATCGGTCATTGATCAAAGGGACGGGGTTCACTGGACACGCACGCAGCAACTACCAGTAAATGACCGCTTTTTCGACCACCAACGACGCTGCTGGTCTATGAGCCGCTGCCACTGAAAACACGAGTGACGCCTTGTACTCGATTTCGTCCACATTCATCCTGGAATTCAGTCGCGCGCGATTAACCGATAAGTTGATAGATAAAAAAACCTCTATCTGTCTCTATCCGTCTCTCTCGCTACGTGCACTGCCAAGCCTCGGTGTCGGCACAGGCTAACTTCAAGTAATTCGTTTCAACCCACCCACCGCGGCGATGACAAGACGTAAACAAGCCCCGACAGCCATTGGCCCGAACTGTGTCGAGTTATCTGGGTCGGGTCAACGCACCGACTGCATCAGGAATCAAGTCGAAGCCGTACCGCTTCGCGATGTCTGGCGTTTAGCTGTACGCGCGTTGCGTCAAGTCCGTAAATCGGATAATTTGTCGACAATGATTTTCTAACGACTCTCGGTATTTCCAACATATATGCCGCAGATGGTATTGCTGCATGACGTATTTCTACGTTCACAGATCGATTTTGTGCGCAATGTCGAACACGCCCGCCGTTAGCTGTTTGCTCCCACGGTTAAAGGCTGGCCCTGGGTTCTAGTATATTTTAAACATTATCACTGTTGCAGTGTTGCTGACAGTGCGGACCCAAAATTCCGGATCCGCACATCTCTGGCCTACACTACAGGTCAGAAGGTAGTGTTCCCTTTCGTTTCTGCTTGGCATTATAGGCCTATAACTACGTACAGTTAGGCCTATATAGCAGACAATGACGACCACTTGAAAGAGAATTTTAGAACTGGTTCTGGGAGACTGAAAATATGCCATGGTCACTGTCTTTGCATGTTATGCGGCATCTCTTTTTGAGGCCGTTAGGGTATAATGTTCATTGTCGGGCCTATCCGTCACTGTCTTCCGTGCGATGCATTGTATAATATTACATAGTTTCAGAATGTTGAATAAACATATATATATATATATATATATATGTGTGTGTGTGTGTGTGTGTGTGTGTGGGACTGAAACGACTGCGAAGATGCAATCGTTTTCGGCATTCAGTGATTTCATATACTTAGATCACTGAATGCCGAAAATGATTGCGTGGGCTACGGTAGCTATTATAATTCATAATGCCGTTGTTCGCTCTTTAAAAATTAGAATGTGGCACCTGGAACTGCGATAAAACTGAAACCGAAAGTTAAAAAAATACACATATACGCGCAAAACCTGAAACTTGAAACAACGAAACTTGAAACATACCTTACAGATCTACTGTGTATGCTACAGTCAGGACCCTACTCCCTGGGCGCCTATAATGAATACCATTATCGGACGTGTAGGCCTACCGTACGGTAGTCTGAATGCAGTGCTAATGATGCCATTAAACGTACATCACGGACGGACCGTCGAGTTTACACTAAGCTAGGCTTATAGGCCTAGGTCTTAGTCTAGGCCCAAGGGCCTACAGCATGTACGTGTTAACGGCACGTCCTAATGTTAGGCCTATAAATTTGATAATCCGCCGAAGACGAGCAGAAATTAACGCAATTACGTGTGAACTACTCAGTCTAATCAGCGGCCGTAGCTGCTACGACAAGCTCAGCCGAACTACAAGAACCCAAGTTGAACCCATATATACCTGAGACTGACTCCGCCAGAATATTATGCAAAAAGTTACAGGCACATTTGGCTGAATTTTTTTTCTGAGTTAGACAGTGGTAGATGAAGTATTGATCAAAAATTCTACTTGAGTAGAAGTACACCGTGTCTCAAAAACAGTCAAAATTGTTTTCATCATAACTTTGTCAAATTTCAACCAACTTTGATAATTTTTGGTACAGATGTATGCGTTAATTTGACAGCTCTACTTAAAACGTCTAATCAGTAACGGAATGCCGTTTGATCAGTCAGTCGATGATTCCACTATCAGTCAATAGCGTTGCATCTAAACCATTGTCTTTGTAGGCCCTATGCGCGACCCACTTTGGACATAAATTCTCATGATTTGCAAGCAAGTTGTTACACAAACTTATAATTCTGTTAAATAATTTACACTGAGTATTATTTTGTGCTTAATTAAGTCGTTACAGCGTTTTCTTAGAAAATAACTCAGCGTTATGCAACAATTTGGAACATATATGTTTCACATTTTAGTGCGTTGACATAAATTAGGAGAGGTGGAAAGTGAGTGCACCTTACATAATTTCATCGTCTTCGCCATCTTCGTGCCAAAATTATCAAATTTAGTGAAAATTTGACATAGTTATGACAAAAACAATTGTGACTGTGTTTTCCTGAGACACAGTGTGGCCCAAATATCTACTTAAGTAGAAGTAGAAATTTTAACTAAACAAGAAGCCCAGCTGTTGCTAGGTTGGACTGACCGTACGCGAGTCTCTGAATCCGTCAAATGTGAACTTAGTTGCTTTACTTATTTACGTAACTTTATAGGTTAGGCCTATCTCACGCAGGGCCAGATATTAGCCTGGGGTGCTCACGATTACGCGCAGCACGCTTCCGCGCAGCGCCAAAAATTACTTTTTCACGTTTCAGCGCGGCCGAGCGCCGCGCTGCGCGGAAACGTGCTGCGCATTACGATCAGCCTACTTTTATCTGATCATCAAACAGTCGCCAATTGTACAATTGTCTATAGTTTTGGACGAAGGGTTTCATGAATATGCTAAGCTGAGACTGCTGAGCTGATCTTGAACTAGCTGATTTTAATAGATTGGCTATGCTGCATGTACTATCCTGTATTACATCCGGCTGTGTTTTTGTCTGTCAGTTTATCATTGTATGTTAAATAGGCCTAAACGTATTCATACTTAAATTTAAGGCCTCTGTATGGAAAACTTCTAGAATTTAAAAGATCGAAACTTAGATTCTGAAAAATGTACGTTCTACGCTAAAAATGTCACACGCAAATTGTCCAGGTCCATCTCTAGCTATTTCATTACAATTCACTCTTAAAATGTCTGACGCAGCCGAAAATCGCCAAAAGAATTTACTAAAACCTCTAATTTGGAGGTTCAAGGTCATTCAAGGTCATCGACGTTGACACCAGTAAAAAGCTTGTTACTATTGCTTGTTATGATAAGCTGCATATCTGTACCTATCTCCAACCGTTTTCATGCTATACGAGCCAATAGCGGTAAAATAACCCTCTTTGACGCCTTAAGCAGCACGCTGCAAAGGACTTCAGTCGAGTCGACATACGCTTCAAAGTTCACACAATAATCCCAGTAGGGGCCTTGGCAGCTACTCAGCAAAAATTGACATAAAGCACGTTTCAGCGCAGCTCGCGCCGCTCGACTGCGCTGAAACTTGCTTTACGTCAATTTTTGGCGCTGCGCGGAAACGTGCTGCGCGTAATCGTGAGTAAACCATTAGCCTAGTCCTCCTATGCGATGGCGTGGGGCTCCGCGCACCAGTAGTCCCCGTGGCGGCAAGGATTATTTTTCATACCATTATTAGTTTGGTGACTCATGTAACTCTGTTTGTTTTCCAGAAACTTAATTTTTTGTCTCCAGATTCAGCTTGTATAATTCATAGGTCTAGTAGTTTTGATAACACTTTATTATTGTTGAAACTGATACTAAATTAAAGGAAGCGATGACGTCGCGCCGGGGGAACATCGTAGTTTCTCAACAAATAGCTATCGGGCTCGGAACAAAACTCGTAACGCCATTTTGGACGAAAGTTACGCTGCTGTCGAAATGTCGATAAAAGGCTTCACGCTGCAAAATAATAATGGGTTCAACTTTCAAAGATTTAAAAAAATGGCGACCGAAATTACTAAGAAGTAATCCGAGCAACGCGCAACAGCAACGGTACGTGCCATGTCACCTGCGGAATCAGTGTACAACGTGCAGTATAAACTAATAGTGCGTTTTGAAGAGGTAAAAGCTTACGCAAACTTTGCGTTCTCCGTAGGCCTACGGAGAAGGTGTATCCTATGGCTTTCGGCACTACTGAATTAAAATTTTTATTTCTCGTAATTTTAAGAGAAGAGATGCCACTAGGGACGTTTTGGGGTGTGGGACAGCATTAGTCAGTAAAAAGCTCTTACACACTGTGTTTAAGTTTAGGCCTGTTAGGTGTTTAGTTGATGGAGTTTTGCGCAGTTTTGAATTTCAATTTCCCATTTGCTTCTATTTGCGGGTAATGGGTAGGTTAGGCTACCACCTCCAGCACTAGTTAGTAAGTATACCTAACATATGGAATCGGCCGTCGCTGTCGCGACCGGGCAACCGGAAGCGGAAGCGGCCGCCGCACCCGCCACGGGCGCGGTAGACGCCACTAGGAGGCTTTGGGCGCAGAGCTTTACACCGGAAGCGGCGGAACCAGCCGCCGTGGCGAGATCGAGGCCGCCAAACTTTACACATAGATAAAAATTACCCATGCATGTCCACTCGGGGCTTTCCCGTAGTAAACCCTATAGCGCCGTATAAGGTCATAATTTCAGAGGCGCAGTGGCTTTATGATTCGTGTGGTTTATAGCTATCGGGCTCGGAACAAAACTCGTAACGCCATTTTGGACGAAAGTTACGCTGCTGCCGAAATGTCGATAAAAGGCTTCACGCTGCAAAATAATAATAGCTTTCACTAAGCCTACAAGGTGCGGCAAAAAAGTGGACCCCTAAAGTTTTTCACCGTTTTCTCAGCAACCGTTCGGAATTTTAATTTGAACTTTTACAGATGTATTTGCTGAAACCTTCTACATCCAACTGCCAAGTAAAATGTGATTCTGTTGAAAAACGGCGAAGTTATAGACTTTTTAACATGACCGCCTACCGATTTTTCAGCACTTAAAAATGTTCATGCCAAGAATGCTATTTAATTTTTCAAAAACTGGTTACACGTTACTGCCGATGACGTCACAGTGGCGTTTTGATAAACATCAATTTTTATTGTTTAGAAAATTATCACTATATTATCGTTCCTTTAAAGCAATCGCCGGCTGTCCACCGTGTTCATCTCCCAGCAGGACGGCGCGCCAGCATACACAGCGCGCAGTGCACGGAACTGGCTGCGGGCCAGCTGTCCAGATTTCATCACGAAAGACCAGTGGCCTCCAAATTTGCCGAATATAAACCCAGTATATAAAGCGTGTGGGGTGCAATGTTGGAGGCTTACTGCAAGCTTAAAACAAAGCCGAAAACAATCGCCGAAGTCAAGGAAGCGTTTCAGGTTATCTGGGGCAACCTGCCATAAGGACCGATTGACAAGGCTGTGAAAGACTTATCAAATTAAGCGACTGTATGCTTGTGTTGGAGCTTGGAGCTGGCTGTAGACACTTCGAACATTCACAGTGACACTGAAATTCTGGCATCTGATCATTTGTTAACTGTGTTGTTTCAACGATGTTATTGAATTGTTGTTGTAGCTTTAACATTTTTAATGATAAAAAATCGGCAGGTGGTTATGTTCAAAAGTTTATAACTTCGTCGTTTTTTAACAGAATCACATTTTACTCTGCAGTTAGATGTAGAAGGCTTTATTTAACAAAGTGTAAAATTTCAAATTAAAATTTTAAACGGTTGCTGAGAAAACAACGAAAAACTTTAGGGGTCGACTTTTTTGCCGTACCCTGTATATGCATGTAGCCTAGGCCTATGTGGCGCAGTTGAGCAGAAAAAAGTTATGCCGAGTTCACCGAATTCACCGAAGCCACCAGAATTACTGGTGGCCTAAGTAAACACAGGCATAAAATAACACTTACTGTTCACTGCCTATTCACTGCGTCTCTTTCATTATGTGGGCGTCGTGAGTCGTGACATCATTTTACGTTGCCATTCAGAGCAAAACGCTGCCGGAATTTACAGCGCTTACCAAACAGTGAGAAATATTCGTTTCGCGATCACGCCACGACGCTTACGTAGGCCTATATTACATGACCAGAGACTGAAGACCGAAGATTTCGTCTGTCTATCTATCTCGTTCAACTGCTCAGAAGAGTGAGGTAGACCCAGCATTATTTCGTCTTGAAGATTGTTGTAAACTGACTGCGTTAATTTACTGAGTTGACTGTATATAGCCATTACTTTTACTGTTACTGTGTGCGCGGTCCCGCGACAGTAGGTCCTACTGTTCTCACCACCGTGACTGAGTGCGGTAGTCCGCCCGGAACGGTAGTTTTACTGCGGTTTATTTCTTTTCTTTTTTCGCCACAAGACCTCCGAGCTCCGTCAGCCGATCGCCGCAAGGTTTTGCCACATGACGGGAAGTGTGTTCGATTCCTTTTTTATAGGTACTAAAATTTGTTGACTTTACCCCTTCCACCCTAAAGTTTTGAAACGCGCTAAAGAATAAATGACCAATGCTTGCTATAGGCCTAGCGCGCACATCATCGGGGACGGATTTGTAGGCCTCCAATAAGCGAGGGGGGCAAAAATTGGCTGAAAATCCAGCGTATTAGCCGCAATAAGTTTGGAGTCAAGAGAAGTATAGCCATACGAAAGTTTTCCACATAACGTGGCGCGAGGTAGGGATAATAGGCCTAATGTTCGTACAACTTTTGGGTTGGACACCGTTTTCTTAAAATTTGGGATGGCGAGAAATGTTCAAAATTCTGCGAGATTTCGGACTACTTTAGACTTTAACCGCAAATATTTATAGAACGGATAGAGATATCGACAAACGGAAAACAGCGTCATCAACTAAGTTACGATTCATCCAACTTTGAACAAAAATGGTAAACTTCATTTCACCATCCAACATTGTGGACTTTCGTGCAAGGTACCAAAAAAGATTTTCAAATGCAACATTCATCGTTTCTACAGAAAATTGCTAGTGCACAACCTTCTGTCACTTACATGGATGTGACGCAGTAAATAAATAAAGACAAATGCCCAGACCTTCTGTCCCAAAGCGATTTATTGTGTCAAGTTGTTAACGTGTCTGTGGACATTCATGTTTTTATAGGATTTTGTATGTGTAACTGTGATTATGTCGTGTGATGATTGTTAAGTGATTATGAGTCGGTGATTAATTGTTGCGTGATTAAATGTCTGATTATGCAGTGATTAGCTGTCGCGTGATGAAGTGTTCGTACACCGTGAAGTATGTTAACGCATTTGAGTTCGGGCCACGTGAGTTTGCTACGAGGGGAATTTCCATCTCCTATTTTTTTCAATCATAGCTTACAGTTTGCGGCGCCGGGCGGACTCACGATGGGCTTTGCGGCCTTTGCCGCAATTTTTTTTAGTTCAAAATTTTTTCGCAACGCGACATCGCTCCCGCGGGGCAGAGCCAACGAGCCCATTTTGGTCCCGACTTGTCTTTATTATTTAACGTGCACTAAATTTGTTCAGTTAATTTTGAGCAAAATAATCAACACTGTTGCCATTAGATGCCGTATTTTAAGTCTAAAATAATCAGATTTAAATATGTTGCAGCAACTGTCGAACAGCTTTTAAGCTCGTATCGTCTAAGACAAACTGACATTAACTTTGAACAGTTCAAATGGCTGCTAAAGACATTTCAGTTTAGTTGTTGCATATTGTGGCTGACTGTTACATACTACCACATTTCAAGTTTTTTTACTTAGGCTACATACTTACTTAATTACTTACTAATGTGTGCTGGTGTGACCGTTGCGGTGTAGTTAATGGCGCACGTGGAGAAGAGTTCCTTTGAGGAAATTCGAGCAGCGTGTTTGTCATCTGGCACGCTGTATGAAGACCCGGCGTTCCCTGCCACTGACGAGTCGGTCTACTACAGCAGCAAGACCAGATCTAAGCCTATACGCTGGCTTCGACCGTGGGTGAGATGCTTGGCTGTATTGGATCATCTACTAGGCCTACTGCTGCTATTACCTAGGATAGTAGTATTAGTAGCAGCAGCAGCAACAACAGCAGCAGTTAGAATTTCTTAGGAACAGCTGCTACATGAATCTTGTTACATTTTTTGACAGTGAAATATTTTATTAGAACAATTGAATGACAGCAGTTGCTGATACTAGAAGATGCTCGTATGAGTACAAATATCCTTCGCCCAGTGAAGTTTTACAAAATAGTAATTTAAACACATTTTTGAAAATTTGTTAGTTGGAATAATTAACTGAAGTTATTTCCCCCCTAACGTTAATGCTACAAATATAGCGCTCTTACAGTGCGCGTTGCTGCTGGTGACGTCACAGACAATGCACAGTTCTCTGGTGACGTAATGACGTCATTTCTATTATGACGTCACGCCAGCGCCGCTGCATTGTGATATGCACACATAGACACACGACACTCACACAGACAGACAAAAGTAAAAAAAACGCATTTACCGTTTACCATGTTCACTTTTGGCGGAGATAATAAAAAGAGTGCAACGTTATGAAAAGCATACATTCAATAATTTTTGTGCAACAGTATATGCATGATAAAATTGAAACATTAAGCCTTGCTTTGCTATACGAATAGGTGAACAGAAATTTTCACACTAAACTGAATTGATTCAAGTGAACTGGTTGCTAAGCAACGGAATATCGCCTGTAGTGTACTTTCTGGCAACTGGTAATTAGTTGCTAAGCAATGGAGTGTTGTTACATGCATAATGTCTAAGTGACTGCTGGTTCGTGGCTGCTGTTGCATTGCTGGCGTGCCGTCATCAGTTGTTTCATGTCATTGTAGCAATAACTTCGTAGTAGTACTTAGTAGTACTAGTAGTACTACTACTAGTAGATGTTGTTGTAGTTGTAGTTGTTGTAGTTGTTGTTGTTGTCCATGTTGTTGTTGTTGTTGTTAAGGTGACTGTCGGTTCGTAGCTGATGCTGCATTGGTTGTGTATAATTCTCAGCTGTTTTATGTCGTTTTAGTAGTAGTAGAAATTATAGTAGTAGTTGTTGTAGTTGTTGAAGCTATTGTAGTAGTAGCTGTTGTAATCGTAGTTGTTGTTGTCCATGTTGTTGTTGTTGTTGTCTAGGTGACTGTTGGTTCGTGGCTGGCGCTGCATTGCTAGCATGTCATCCTCAACTGTTTCGTGTTGTTGTTCCCGCTGATCAATACTTCGACAAAGACAAAGGCTATGCAGGTATAACAAACACTTTTGCATTGATTGAATTTTCACGTTTTTGATTCGCAGTCTAAACTTGTAGTACTGACACTGTCTTGTGTGGCGGCTTAGTGCAGTGGCTATAAGTAGTAATAATTGTAGTAGTGACTAGTGATTGCTGCAAAACTTGCAGTTGTTGTGTATCTTCAGTGAAGTTATAGTTGACGCTGTGGTGTTACGTTTAGTACTGACCGTCAGCAAGTGGGTAAACCATCTTGGCATGTAACCAGCCTTCCAGGTTAACTCAGCCTGGCCATCCCTCCGTTGGTAGGTGCAATAAGTACCGGCAAAACCTCGATGGGGGGCGTAAACAGGCATACCGCGCAGTGCACTAGCCCCGTATCCATGGTCTGGCAGTGTAACTGGTGTCTGGCTAAGGACACAAAGATCAACACTGACTCGTGAGCCTTATGGGTTGGGAAAAACTTTGTATACTATGCAGTCATTATTGCGGGCACATGCATGACTGTGTTCAGGAGTGTTTCGTTTTCGTTTCTGGAGTTTTGGCAAGTGGGAGGAAGTTATTGTTGATGACCGGCTGCCGACGAAGACTCGGCAGAATGTTCTGCATCTCAGGTTCTGCAGCAACCAAGAGAAACCGAACGAGTTCTGGTCTGCTTTACTGGAAAAGGCCTATGCGAAGTTAGTTGTAGTTGTAGTTGTAGTAGTAGGCATAAAGGTACACGATTCGGCAGTCCAATGTTACGCCGGATGAGTTCTGATCTGCATTGCTCGAGAAAGCTTACGACAAGTTAATAGTTGCACTTGTTGTTGTGATTGTAACTGTCATAGTATAACGGTAAACCAGATGGTTTCTGTTGCAAGTATAGGAGGTGTCTTGTTTCTTTGCCGTTGTTTTAACGCCGTAGCTACTGTTTTAGCGCCTTTAGGTAAGCCTACTGTTGAACTAAACAAAGTCGCTGCCAAATTTGTGCATTGTCACTTGTTTTGTCATCAGTATTCTTTGATGTTTTATAATCCACGTTGCTTACTTGTTGTTATCGTCCCCTCATCTGTTTTTTTTCTCATTTTGTTGTTACTGAAACTGCAGTGTGTCATTGCCAATCTTTCTGTCACCGGGGATTTTGCTTTTGGTGTTAAAGAAATAAAAGCAACAAAAGTAAATATAAAAGAAATGGTAAAGTAACCTCTGACTGGTTACTCGCATATTTTTTCTCTGCTTTGTTATTCTGGCACACCGCACAGATGCGACTTTGTGTCTGGTGGTGGTTGTGTTAGGTTATTTGGTTCTTACGAGGCTCTGGAAGGCGGAATGACTAACGATGCTTTGGTTGACTTCACTGGAGGCATCGGTTACCGTGTTGACCTTACCGACCAAGACGAACAAGACCTGTTTGCGTGGATGCAGAATCAAAACAAGATGAACACCCTTATGAGCTGCTCTATCTACGTATGTTGTAGTAGTTGTCGTTGTTGTAGTTGTAGTTGTAGAACTTGTAATTGTAGCAGTAGTAGTAAAAGTAAATGCAAAAGTAAATGTGAAAAGTAAAGTGAAGTAATTTATGTGGCGCGGAAACTGAGTTTTACTCAGACAGCTAGACTGCTATGCTTTCCTGTTTATTTCTGGGATGTTATGTCTCAAGAAAGCGTCTTGTCTTGAAACAGGTTTTTTAGCTTCTTTGTCTTGAGACTTGTTGTCTTGGTCTTGGCTTTAAAGGTTGGTGTTTTTTCCTTGTTGGTGTCCATGTTATGGTACATGCATTCCGGTCATTGTTGAGAGTCTGAGTGTGAATGTATGAATGCAGTCGATGGGTAACACGAGGGAGTCACTTCAGCCCAACGGACTCGTGATTGGACATGCTTACAGCATCACCCGCCTGCTGGAGGTATGCTGCATTGTTATTGCATCATTGCATCAGCAGCTGTAGGCCTAGTGCGATCCTAACCGAATAAAGCGTCTGTCTTTTTTCTGTTTGTCAGCTGAATAAGAGGGCAAAAGCCAAAACACACCCCTGCCTCACCCCTAAACCAGTCGCGAACGGTGTGAAAAGGTGACCTGCCAAGCGGGAATGCCGGTGACGAACGCTTTGGAACTGGGGGAAGACAAAATGTTTTCGGCGACAAATCGCAACGACGGAATGCTACGACTGAACGTCGCGCGTCACGACAACGATGATGCTGGATAACTTAAGAAACTAGAAACAAATTTTGATGAAATTGTGTGCACTGGTTGGACATGGTACACGGAAAAACCAGTCAAAAAAACGATCCAAGATTTTTACCATAGGAAAATGGGGCATACGTAAAGCAACAGTGTATTTAGCACACAGTCGATAGATTTTGTTGAAATTTTACAGCTCACTGTATATTGGCTCACTCTGTAGTTTGACTGCTGTATTCATTTGCCAATTGCCAATGTCTGTAGGCTTGTTGTGCATGGTTACAGTTCTCAGTGCATGGTGAACAGTTTCAGCTGATTCGACTGAGGAACCCGTGGGGCCGGAAAGAGTGGAAAGGCTCGTGGGGTGACAAGTAAGTAGTAGCAGTAGTAGTAAGAGTAGCAGCAACAGAAGCAGCAGTGCGTATATACAGTACATACACACTTTTCATTATTTTCTAGTCAAATTCGCTGCATTGCAGTGTTTGAATTGCCGGTGGGGTTGGGGGGTTCAACCCCCCAACTGTTTTTTTCAACCCCTTTAACACACTGTCAAATTATGTACTGGGGGCAGCTATAGGCCTATACTACTGGGTGGTCCAAAAATGGCACAAAGTTTATGACACCATAATTTTGCAACCGTACGTCATAGGGTCATGCGGTTTTTAGCAAAATGTTTTGAAAGAAATTCTTTACATGACTAAAGTCAGTGTTTGAATGCAGGAGTTAAACATTCTTTGTTATTGCCGCTGGCAATTAAACTATGCGAAAACAGTATTACCCTCGACACTGCGGTCCATAAAAGTGTGCTACTTTTATTTTTTTCAATAGCTCCGTGAAACATTGGCCGATTTCAATAATTTTTGGCATGCGATATTAGGAAGAAACGTGACGCAAATGTCTGTAGTTTTGGCCACCTCACCTTAATGCTGTCGCTACACTACCTTGTGAAATGCAGAAGTTGTAGCTTGACCATTGACAACAATGAATTCATACTGGGTAGTGCATGCGTCAACTCAGAAAATTACTGAGACCACAAAATCATTGAAAATTTGTTACTTCGTCTTTATTTTAAAATTGTAAGTCAACAAACTGAAATTATACATCTACATCGAATGGGCCGTTTGAATCATCCAATTGACAAATGGTGTCAACGTCTGCTGCTTGCGTTTGTGCTGCAGGAGGACATTTTGAGCATATGCTCTAATGAAGATGATGT
>Ga0209671_1001449_pt1 | contig 19852 bp, 12 predicted proteins | sample WorMetHERISLAND2_2_FD_187401 | JGI IMG/M metagenome (GOLD analysis project Ga0209671, IMG submission 187401) | Marine gutless worms symbiont microbial communities from Max Planck institute for Marine Microbiology, Germany - Olavius geniculatus... | ecosystem: Host-associated > Annelida >...
TATAGGATCGCCTCCCCCAGAAGTCTCTCCCGGCCGACAATTTACCGGTAAAAATCCGTCTCGCCGAGGCAGCCGCCGGGCAGGGCGGATTTTTGCCGGTAAATTGTCGACCGGGGGAAACTTTTCTGTGGGACGATTCTATAATGGGACACCGGCGCTATATAAATGCAAATGTCGGGCAAGTTGAGCGCGCGCGCGCCGGGCGGGCAGATGGTCCCTCGAGGACGCACTCGACGACCACGACGAGTTCTGGCAACTGTCAAGTTTCAACGCTCGACTAACAGTCAACGCAATCTGCATCGCGAACAGTTGCTCTGTGCGTGGACCACCCACGTCGACAACAGTCGGCCCACCCGCCGCCGACGACTATTGCCAAACCGACCTCATTTGCGTTAGTTGCTAGTTCATCGTCATACAGTCGCTGTCTCCGAAGGTTCTCCCCAGAGTCAAAATACATCGCGGCCGTGCATCTGCTTTTCCTATATAGTTTCTGTCGACGATTTCTGGTATTTTATTTCGTCAAACCATTCTCAACTGTATAGTGAATAATCTGAATATATAGCCGTTCATGTTCATACACTTTTGAAACAACATAAACGAATTAACGCTCGGTGAAACAGTGTGTTTTTCAAGTTCAAGTCTCGCATCAGTCAGCGTTTACACGAAATTTTGTGTTCTGCCAGTAACGAAAAGTGGAAAAATTGATCGCAGTTTCAAACAAAATATGGTACTGACTGTGTGTTTCATGCAGTGGCAGCGTCCATCAACAAGCGATTGTCGAGCGCCGACGTGGCCGTGAAGGAGGGTCGCGATGTCATCGTCACGTGCAGCGTTTTCGGCATTCCACAACCGGAAGTCACGTGGTACAGACTAGCAAGCGCAGCACGACTCACTGACTCCGATGAGGAGCGCTGCCAACTGACGTCTGATAGCAGCGGTAAACTGCTGACGCGATTAATACGAACTAAGATAATTTCGCAGAGAAATGGCGCGTCGCTGTGCCTTTATTTTCTGTCCCATTGCTGTAGCATAGCATGGGACAGATTATGAAATCACTTTTGTCGTTCTGCCATTCTGTCATTCTGTCTGTAAGCACTTTAACGATCGCAATTTTGATTCGATTTGAATCAAATTTTGCACAATAATTTAGGGTCCGAAAAGTAAGGTCGAGTTTGTCTGGGGTAAAAATCCGATGACTCCTTCCCGTATTTTCCCTTAATTTTCCTTTAATTTTTAACCCCCGTAATGCATTTTCAATGAAAAGGTTTTCGTACCACAGTAGAAAAATCTGTGGGCCCATAATGGCGGTTAACAGCTCAAAAACATATTTCGGAAACCGCTGTATGCGCTAAAAAAGAAAAATAATTTATTCCATAATTTGAGGCCTCAAATCCCCAAAATTGTGATTACTGCATTCTTAATGAAATTACTTAATAAATCTGTTACATTGACGTCTTGCGACATAAAGTCGCTTCTGTGCATATTATTTTCATAAAAGGGCTAAATTAGTATTTGTTAGAGTGTTTATTTTACACATTATATATAAAAAATAACAAAATGCCAAACATCTGTGATTGATCAGACGAGAACGTGCGACATCATCATCAACAGTCGTCGTCGGCCGCTGATTGGTCGGGTTACTGGTCACGTGACATTGCTCTGCCGGTGCGCGGTCCGTCGCTCAGTTTCCGGCGCGTGTCTCGGTTCTGTGACGACGTCTACGAGTGTCGTGCCGACAACGGAGCCAGCTCCGGACCAGTCAGCCATCGCGTGCGACTTCGAGTGCAGTGTACGTCGAATTAGTATAATAATTAATACGGTACCTCGTTTTTCCATTTATCAGTGGCTCGTGGCCCCTTAAATTTTAGGCTGTAGGAAAATTGTTGGAAAATTTTTTTCTTGTCGGAACATTTTGTCCAAAAATGCCACATTTGAAAAAAATTAAGGCAAAAATTAAAATTCTAAGCGCCCATAAATTGTCCTGTCGAAATGTCGTCGGAAATTTGTAGTGTCTGTCGGAACATCGCAAATTCCCGCCCCGCTTTTCTGTAACCCACGACGCTGCTATATAGCCGAAACCTAGGCTATACGTATAGGCCTATATTAGCCGCCGGACTTCAGACAGATTTTATATCAATCCGTCAATCTACGTAGCCATGCAGTTTGGTCGGGTTACTGGTCACGTGACATTGCTCTGCCGGTGCGCGGTCCGTCGCTCAGTTTGTTGTGAGTCAGACAGCACGGCAATGTAGCCTAAAAGAAGAAAAAACGTTTGCAGCGTGAAATTTGATAATTTTTATCTCCTCAGAATAGATCAAAATTGTGCGACGGTCCGGAGAAGCGATGTGATGGCCGGCAGATAGAAATTTAACCGCTTTTTATGACTTTTTGACTCTATAGAGTGTGCATGTAGGCCCTGTGTCAACGTTTGCAGAGTGAGCCAAAAAAAATTCTCCAACACTAAAATCAAGAGAGCGCGAATGTTAATTTTATCAAATTTTGCGGCGTCGGAAATTATTCAGTAGTCCGATACATTGCGCTGTTTACTAGCAAAAATCGAACACTAAATTTAATGCTTTATTGTTTCGCTAAATATCAACTAAATCTAGCGAAATTAAACATGTTTACAAAGTATTATGTGCGAAATAAATGGTGAAAATTTGGCACTAAAATGTTCGTGCGTTACGCTGATATCGTGATTTTTGTGTTGGGACATATAAGGCGCTTACAGAGCGACGTAACTGAACTGAACTGACACGGTTTAGTTTTTGACGAACTGACCAACGGGCGAGCAGGGCGAGCTCATTGGTTATTGGTTAACGCTTACATGCGCGTAGTCACGTAGTGACGACGCCGTTAGACGGTGTATACTGTAATGCATTACTGCTTGCCCGTTTAGTTTGGCTCACTCTGTCGAGACCGAGATCTGGTCCGGTTTCAACGTTTGCATCAATCTTCTGCATCTAGCCTTTATTAGCACTGTCCGTTTTACCTTTGCAGCCTTCTACCTGTATACGCTGCTGTAACTGCTGTCGAATTGACGCTTGTTTTTTTGCGTTGAAGAGTATTACGCTAACTAACCTTGTTGCTGCATGCATGCCTGCAATCCGTAGCTGTTCTATAGGCCTACTCTACCGTCTGTGTTATGCGGTGATGATTAGGCTCCACTTTGTCGGGAACTTGTCGCAGACTTTGTCATGAAGTCATCGTAATGGAATTTGGGCTTTGTCTCGTCGAAGCCGGATGAATGGGACACCGTTGAGAATAGACGCCGGATGCAGGAAGAGATAGAGCTTACACCGTAGCGCAGACGCCGTACCTGCATTGCTTTAGGTGTCATTGCAGTGTGGTGCATATACCTTTACGTGTCACAAATGAGCTACTATGAACTGTAAGTCTGATTGAAAAGAAAGGTGATTTAAACTTTTGTCCTCAAATTTTGGGTCCATTTATCGCACTCGCAGCATGTGCATGCACTGAAAATTTTATTATTTTTTACGGTACGACGCAATTACCTGAACTAAACTACTTAAAAATATTTCCGTGAGTACACGTACTGTATTCGAAGAGAGCAAAGTTGCAAAACGCCCGTGTCGCTGTCGATGTAGCCGTGCGTGTTGTCAAAAGCATTCAGGCGAATCCATTTCCTGAAGCAACTGCACGGCATGTCAGCGTATCGACTGCTGATCTAGTGACATATTACTGCTCTGTAATCCGGTCGGTGATTGAGTGTGCATGCCCAGCGGGACACTCTTCACTGACCTCAAGACAGTCACGGGAAATCGAACGACTGCAGAAGCGTGCACTCCGATGTACACTCGGTGACATCAGTTACGATGGGGCGTGTTCTACGCTTGGACTGACAACTTTGCCTGATCAACGCAAACAGCAGACAAACATTTTTTAACCAGCTGATACGCATGAACTGGCACTTGTTTTGCACATTTACTTGTAGTGCCACCGAAATGTGATCTTTTTAACTATCTGCACTGTGCTTTTTTTGCACGAATCAACTTGCAAAGAACACGAACATCTCGAACTATTTTTGCCATAGACTACTTTCTGTATAATTTTGCTTAATCGCGTGTAGGCCTACATTTTTTTTACTTTTTGTTATAATCCGGCTATTGGCTGCAACACACAATAAAATATGTCTCATTCATTTATCTAGCTCCGTAGTTGTTTGGTTGGACAAACGCCTGTCAATGTTGCGACTGGTAGTGAGGCCGTATCGAATAGACGTGGATCAGATTGAGAGTTTTAGACTAAGTATAAATTGCTTTCCGTTTGTGCCAATTTTGCCAAAAGCATTTTGCTTTTTTTAGTAAGTAACTAAGTAAGTAAGTGATTAAGTAAAGTGTAAATTTATATAGGCCTAGCGCATACTCGAAAAAAACTTTAATGCGCTTACTACAATCTCTCGTCAGTATTTCGCAAAAAAGTACGTCTTCAGTTGACGTTTGAAGTGTCGAGACTAAGCCAGCGAATTCCAAGTCGGCGGGCTCGCACCAGCAAAACGCCGACGACGAAAACGACAACGGTGTGATAATTTAAGCTATATACATGTATGTTAACAGTCGCTCCAAAGATCACGCTGCCGAATCGTCGCATTGGTCAGTCGCCCGGTCGCCAGACGATCCTCGAGTGTACAGTCACAGCAGATCCACAGGCCGTCACCCAGTGGAACAAGGACGACCAGATAATAACCAGCTCCAGCAAACACAAAATCGAAGCCTACGAAGAAAGGGAACACACAATGACGTTCAGCTTGAGGTATACACGGTGTTTCATTAAAAAAACACCCTTTTTCTTTCCTGTATAACTCAGTCGAATGGTGATCAATTTGCATGAAATTTCCACCAGCTGTAGCTGAAGAAATACTAATTAAAATTTTTTTTTTAACAAATTGTGGCTGTTAGTTAAATATTCTTTGTTAGTAGTGATGTATCGTTGACGTCATAATGTGTCACGAGTACAAGCTTGCTTGTCTCAACTGATGCTGTCATTTGCTACCCTGCTTCGATGGTGAACTTTATCTGGTTTACCAATGAAAAATGTTTATCGTATCAGCATTAAGCAACATGAGGGCGTGAAATGAAGCATCTGGCGAACCAAAAACTCAGCCATCTCACAAGCGTGTGTGCTGGTCCACTGTTTGCTGGAAGGTGCAAAAGTCAAGCTATCCACACAGTGTGTGAAAAATGAAAGTGATCGTTTTGGGTGTATTTTGTGGTTGCAATGGTAAAACTTCAACAGTTTGTCATCAGTGAACCACTTGAAGCTTACCATCGAAGCAGGGCAGCTATTCAGCAACTGTCAGCACCGGTTACTACAAGCAAATTTGTACTCACAGCACATTATGACGTCAGCATTGCATCACATGTAGCAAAGAATATTTAACTAACAGCCATATTATGACAAAATATTTTAAATTATTTATTTCTGCAGCCAAATTTGGTAAAACTTTCGTGTAAAATAATCATCATTTGAGTGAATTATGAAAGAAAAAAGGGTGCCATTTTTATGAAACACTGTGTATAGACGTTGTTCAATGATAAGTAGACTTGCATATACGTCATGGGCCTCGTATTTAAAGCAACTTGATTTTCGAGCTGTGTGGTCGTTATAATCAATTATCATCAATATAGCCCACTGCAGTGTACATTCGTCCTGTTATGTTTGTTATATTCAGTTATGTTATTTGTTCACTAAACTTTACTGTACGATTGAAATTTATTTTACGCACACCTGTCTGCTTTTTAGAACGATATGAAATAGGCAAATATAAATGGCGCTATCTGACCCAACGTAGCGGACAAATTTAGGCGAGTGAATTGTTTTAGAACGTTTTTGCGAGCATATAGAATATTTTAGTCTTCATTGCTAAGCGCCATAAGTATTTCGTCTGTTAAGGCGCGTACAAAACGACGTGAATGAACTGAACTGACACGGTTTATTTGACGAACTGACCAGTGAGTAAGCACGGCGAGCCCATTGATCAATGGTTAACGCGTACGTGCGCGTAGTCACGTAGTCAACGATGCCGTTAAACGGCGCCTACTGTAATGGATTACTACTTGCCGATTAGTCAGTTCATCAAAAACTAAACCATATCAGTTCAGTTCAGTTCAGTTACGTCGCTCCGTACGCGCCTTTAGGTTTTGCTTGAATGCGTTTCTTTCGAACATTGTCGGCTACAGTGGCGTAGCCAGGATCTGAATGTAGGAGGTGAGGACAGGCCTGTTGAGAGGGTGAGGTAGGGGGTAAGCTACCCCGGAGTCCGCGACGTTTGGGTGCTTCGCTGTCGGCCAGAAATATAAAGTACGCCAGAATGTACCATTTTGAAAAGAAAAATTCAAGAATTTTCTCCCCAGAGCGACCCCGTAAAATGTTTGGGGGTTCCGCGAGAATGTTTCCCCGGGTCCCGTTGTGGCTCTCGACAGGCCTGGGTGACAGCACTTGAGAGCTGCGCTGTGGAGATTGGTGTGGTGTTTTCTTTTCACCATGCCCTTTCCTCAGCAATTTTTAGGACTTTTTGTACGAAAATGAAGAATTTTGGCGCACTTTTGGCACTATTTTGAGTAACTACTAGGCTTCTAAGGAGGACACGCGCCTCTAGTGCCCCCTGTGGCTATACGCCGGTGGATATGCAGCTAATTGTACGATAAATGATTGACGTGTGTGTAGAATTGTTGATCTAGACGCTGCAGACTATGGCGAGTACGAGTGTTTTTCTGCCAACGCGCTGGGAACCGATCGACAAACGATGACGTTGTTCGGTGCGACTCTTAATTGCTTCGTCGCGATTAATTGTCGTCGTTATGAAAATCTTTTTTTCATCAACAGACGTAGATAGTATATACACAACAACGTATATAATAGACAATAAATATGTAAATAATTAGATTTAAAAGAATTAAAAAAGAAACATAATTACACACTACATGTGCCACAACGCCTTCCTCATGAAGTATATAATGCAACGTTGTGGGTTAAGAAAGTATGGGTGATGAAAAAGTTTGATCTTGCTCATAAATTTTCCCAAAATTGAAATTTTTAGCTGATTTAGATTTTGTATTTTTGGAACAAAATTTTACGACAGGCTAAAATTCGGCGGGAGGAGAAGTGACCCCCTGCCACGACGCACTGCATGTAAAACGTAGGCTACACGGAGTAATTGGCGCACAACATTTTGTTTTAATGCATTATTAGGCCTATGCGAATGGCGACTTAAGAATAAAGTAATTAATGCAAATTGGTTATATCAATGAAACGAAAATTTGGCAGCCTGGGTTTTGCGTGAGTGAAATGTGCCTGCAGTTCTCCATTGTTTTTTACCGTGATATACCTGACATGCAAATCATGGCACATTAATCAATCAGTCAGTCAAACAAAACACATTTATCGCGATCTTATCAGAGATGTATAACCGCTGAGTCCTCGCGCGTTTACTGAAGGCAGTATCAAACAGTTCGCTTTTTAACCTACATTTAAAAGTGCTCAGAAGTTCAGCAGATCTAGCCGCTGGGTTTCAGTTATCGCTAAACACTTTTGCTGAAAATGCACCATCCGAGGTAGGGTACAGTAAGTAACAGTTTGTTTGATGATCGACTCTGGTGTCAAATCAAACCCTTGTTTATGCAGCTACTGCGAACGAAGTTGAAGGTCCGTGGTGCCGGTTATGTTATGTTAAAGAACAAAAAGCCCAGCTGTTGCTAGGGAAGACGCGCTACAGCCTATACAGTTCCTGTTGCAATATTGACCTTTAAAGTCATCCAAGGTCAATGATTTTCATGTCATTTAAAAGCCAGTATGCGACTTTATATTAGTGATCAATAGCAACCTAGTCCCTATCTCGCACCGTTTCGCCACAGTACATTTGTGACATAGAGACGCGGACGGACGGACAACAGACACATTGTGCCATAAACGCTCGAGATCTACAGAATAGCTGTAGCGCGCCAATAATACTTTGTAGAGATTTGCGTCGTGTTACGGCGCTGCTGTTAATATTACGATTACATTGTGTTATTATGCGAAGAATAAGCGATACACTTATTTTCTGCAGAATACCCGGAGCAGACGTACAATCTGCACGGAAACACGTGGTCGCAGAAAAGCGTCAGCGTCGCCGAGTCACCGTCACGCCAATCTGCGTCCGCTAGTGGAGTACAGCGACCGAGAAACGTCGCCAAACGTAACTGAAATCACTGCTTTAATTCTACTATACGCGCCCAGTGTGTGGTTTGTTATTAAGGCGCGTGCAGCGCTACGTAACTGAACTGAACTGACATGGTTTAGTTTTTGACGAACTAACCAGTGGGCAAGCAGTAATGCATTATAGTAGGCATAGTCTAACGGCGTCGGTGGCCTGTGTGACTACGCGCACGTACGCGTCAGCCAATAACCATTGGGCTCGCCTATTGGTCACTTGGTCAAAAACTGTCAGTTCAGTTCAGTTACGTCGCTTTGTACGCGCCTTTAGACTAGGTCTACATGTAGGTTGCGATATACAACGTGTCCAGAAAACATTACCTACGGCTTTACCTGAATAACATCAACAAATGTGAACGGAATCTTACACTTTTAGCCATACGTTATCAGGATGATACTTTTTACTAAAAGCACGTAAAATTTGCTTTCGAAATTTATTTATCACTATGTAATGTTGACGTAAATGTGATCTCATTTGCCAAATGGCATTTTTATTGTACCCGAGGTGAAAAACTGACAGCATTTCGGAGAGAAATTCTAACAAATTCAAACGCATGGTTATATTTTTGGTAGGCAACGTTAAAAAAGTAACGTGCAGTTGCAGGTGTGGCGATAATTAGTGACGCCACTTTACCGTGTGAAACGGAACACTTTCAGCTCATATTTTAGTAAGACAATGGTTCAACGCACACAAGGAACGCTAAAGTTTACAGCATTAGTATATTTCACACGGTAGTGCATCGACGCGTTTAAAGTGTGGTGCAGGTAACATTTACGACAACTTAACTGCATTTTTTTCATTAAATGAATTTATAATCGAAGTAGTTGTTTTGTGGAACACGATGTAGTACAGAAACTTTAATTCTAGAGCTACCGAAGCGTTACTTTTTTTTAATCATGAGGGGCACTGAATTTGAAGGACCTGAAAATGATGGACCACGAAAAATAGTCACTGAAAAATGCAACACCTGGAAAGTGAAGGACCAAATCGCACCATGGCATTTAAATATTATTATTATTTACAGTAGTGATGGAACGGCAACAACAGTTTAATTGCTTGATCGTCAAATTCATTCGATCGTCGAATAATCGCAGTTTAATGGAAACTTCACAGAATTTAGTAAATTTACGTGATTGCGTTAATTTGACAGCTCTACTTAATTCTAACCAAACAGTCATAATATTATAATTGCATACGTTAAATTGTACGTGTTTTGTACAGTGCCGGCGAAGGAGCGAGTGATGACGAGTGGCGTTCGTGGCATCTTTTCTTGCAGCAGACGACATGAAGCCGCCTTAGCTGCTGCTGCTGCTGCTGTTCTGGTGACGTCATCGACATACCTGCACAGCTTGTGAGTGAGGATGCGTCCAGATGTACGTGTCAAATCAACAAATGTCGACTTGCCTGCGCCATGACCGCCGTTTCAGCGTCAGTTTGAATGACAGATACCGACGGATTGTTATCATATTGGATGCCGAAAAAATAATTTTGCGAATTTGTGAGCCGCGGTCAACTGTGCGAAATAACTCTCTAAGCTTGCGATGATTGTTTTGTACAATACGGGAGTTAGGCTTAGTGTTTGAATTGCCACGGGGGTGGGGGGGGGTTAAACCCCCCAACTGTTTTCTCAACTCCCCTATAACACACTGTCAAATTATACACTGGGGAGTCGGCTGTATGCTATATATTACATTCGATTTATATCGCAATTTTGGTCGGGTAACGACCGTCGAAATGTTCAACTCCCTGCTAATTTTTCACAATTCAAACACTGGTTAGGCTTCTGTGTATATATAGTGCCAAAAGTCTTTGCTCTTTTTGTACTAATGCTGCATATCTGTTGAGTTTTCGTTTAAAGTTTATACTTGCATTTCTATAGCGTATAGCCGCGCGTTAGTTGATTAGTTTAGTATATTAGATCAACATTTTGCGAAAAGGTAACATTAACAATAATATATAGGTTTTATACTTGGATTTATAAAATCATTAACATCAATAACATGTTTGCTAAGCTCAAAACTCTGTTGCTTCTGTTTAAAGCTGCTAACGATGGTTTGGTCTTTATACCACGGGTTTGTGTTATGTATCTATAGCCTGTTTGTAGCGATAAGTGAAGTTTTTTTATGTTAATATCGTTGTGAGTGTAACATGCTGATTTTATGATAGACGTGTTGTGAGAATTTCTTCTGCCATTCAGCTAAGTTTTCATTACAGTCTGTACCACCGCGTCACTGTACAGTGCAACATAGATGTAAAACGTTCCAAAAAAATTTTAAAAAACGTTAAAAAGCTACTTACTTACCTAAAATTGAAAAAAGCGTTCAAAATATTGAATAAAACATTAGTTCTAATGTGTTCAGCCTCTTTTCTGGTGCCTAATGCTGTAGATGCTTAGAACTAGAGAGACAAAGAGAACTTTATTCAATTTCAATTTAAAAGTGTGGTCACAAAACCAAGTATCACTATACAGGGTGTTCCAAAAACACGGATACCCAATTTTATTTCTGGGATAACTTCGGTAATTCAGCACCGATTTTAACCATGCTTTTACTGTTACAAGCAGAAATTTATGGCGCGTAAGGTGAAGTTTTTTTGGCCACCGCACCTTTGTTGTGTGACCACATTACCTAGCAAAACAAACACTGTCAAAGCTACAGTGGTCTCGGAGAACAGGCAACACATAAAGATATCAATTTCGTAGCATAAAATAGTTAAGCTTACTTACTTATTGGCGGTAGTGCCTTGTACGTCATTGTTACATCATATTGTGTTTATTTACTTTGTTTACCAGTAATAATTTTTAGAATAAATTGTTTGATATGGGCAGAATAACTAAGGATGATCGCTGTAGCTTTGACAGTGTTTGTTATGCTAGGTAATGTGGTCACACAATAAAGGTGTGGTGGGCAGAAGAACTTCATGTTTACGCGCCATAAATTTCTGCTTGTAACAGTGAAAAAATGGTTACAATCGGTGCTGAATTACCGAAGTTATCCCAAAAATAAAACTGGGTATCCGTTTTTTGGACCACCCTGTAGTGAATCCAGATGGCATAAAGATTTCAGTATGGTTTAAGTGTTATTTAGGGCTAGACTGGAGACAGATCATCAACTGAGTTGTAAACAGTTTTCAGTTTTGAGGCAGATCATGGCAGTCACTGTATTACATTCAGTTGATGCTGGCTGAAAAGATGCAGCTATATTTTGCCACACTTAGTGGTTTGACTGTAACGGTTGTTTATGTTGTTTGTTTTCAGTATTAGTACAGCTGTTGCCAGACATCTTTGACCTGTGCAATATTGTGTGTGATTTTGCATATTTTTTAAAATGCAGAATTTTAGTCAGTGACTCATTTGGTTTTGTATGTATGTACATGTGAAATACAAAAAACCCCAGAAATTATTGAGCTTAAATTAAAGGCCAAGTCGCATCAGTTTACGTAACTGTTATAAAGTGCTAATTGGCTTAATCAAATGTTAATTTGTCAATATTTATTATCCTTCCTGTTGCCAGTGTTATCTTTATGCTGTAAAAATAAAGTTTGAAGTAGACAAATGTGACGAAACTGCAACGTCACAAACAACTATTAGCATCAGTGTAGCGTTCAACAGAATTTGAACGCTAGCAGCGTTGATGTAGCGCGGTACCGATTCGCTTGCATTTCAAGAAGTCGCTGTCATACCGGAAGTAGGCCGACTGTATGCCTTTTCCATTGCACCAATCACTGACAGATTCTGACTTTCGCTTCCGGAATGCAAGCAAGTTCCTTTCTCTGAGCACGCGCTGCATCGATGCTGCAGCCAGCTCATGGCATGTTAACTTTTTCACATGCTGCAATACACGCTATAAACAAAGCGTAGTAGGTGATGTCATCATTTCGTTCACACAATATTATTTTTAGTGAAATATATGTAACGTGATGCTTTTATTTCAACTGATCGGCATATTATTAATTAGCATTACATTCTACCTACCTTTAGCCAATGTCGTATTTTCGTGCGACTTGGCCTTTAATATGACTAAATCATATCCACAAATTTGCTATTGTCATGCTGTTTTTCGTATATTGAAGTGCCATTATCACAAAAAGAAATGGTAGGTGATAAACTTTTGATTAAATGTTTTTATGCACGAAAGCAGCTACTGCTTTCAGCACGTCTTAACCATCGCAATTCTGTCTGTCTGTCTGTCCGTCCGTCCGTCTGTCTGTCCGTCACACGGGTGGATCAGTCAAAAACGGTGCAAGCTAGGATCACGAAATCCTCACCATCGGCTGGCTGGAAGACTCTAGTTTTGGGAACTGTAAAGCTTTTCCATAAATTCGAAGGGGGTCACCCCAAACGAGGGTGCTAAATGAGAGAAGGGTGGGCAAAATTTGCGATTTTTGGCCAATAAGTCACTGTATCTCAGTAATGGTGTGAGATAGGCCTAGGTTACTATTAATCACTAATAGGAAGTTGTACACTGGCTCTCGATTGGCGCCGAATTCAATGACCTTGAATGACCTTGGACGCCACAATAGGTTTTATGGATTTTTTGGCGATTTCGGGCTGCGACACAAGTCTATATCATTCACAAGGTGGCGCCACGCTACTATCATTATGCGATCCGGATAGAGAACTTGGTATTTGTATATTAACTTAGCGTGAACGCCCCAATTTTCAGCTAAACTACTGAACCAGAACTGCTATAGGCTTTCACGCGTCTCATGAGCATTAGCTCAAATTTCTTGTTTAAAATGTTTTTTGTTGATATCTGTTAATTAAAAACTAAGCAATGTGTTTTTTTGATACTGAACTTGAAATTGTTTCCAATGTGCTGAACTGTTACCGATTTTTGCACATTTATGTTTTTGTAATTCAGTGTAGTCAATAAAAAGTACATGGAACTTCCTTTGGTCTGGTAGAAATTACGCACACCTTGTAGACTTAAAAATTTCACTATAGCTCTGCACACTTTGAATTGTGACAGAATGATTTTGATGTATCTGTTGTTGCACCAGTGTATAACTGAACTAATTTTCAACATAATTTTTGGAAGTGGGTCTAACAGTTAATTTACAGAAAACAGATTCAGCATGTTCTTCATTATCTGCATGGTAAGAAATGCTGACATATCTTTGTTTTTGTCAGATTTACATCACTGACAGAAAATTTTATATTTAACTTAGTCTTCTACAGGGTGGCACAGAAAAAGTGGAACATTAATACTGTACATAGATTGAACCACTGGACAGTTCTGGAACCAATTAGCCTAGATCACTGTAGTGAAGAGGTCCCCGTTGACACTTTGTTCAATATAACCGCCCTTCGCTGCAGTAACTGAGGCTAACTGGTCCTGAAACTGTGCAATTACTCAGTCTATATTTAGCATACATGTTAACTTTTTTATGTGCCATCGCATATATAAACAGTGGCGTAGACAAGGGGGGCAAAACCCTCCCAATCTGAGTGAGTGAGTAGGGTTTTATGTCCTGCCCGACACAATATAGGTCATTTCGTGGAAGAAGAAGAAATTTATTTTGCTCAAACAAAAATACAACTAGTTGATAACATAATACATAATGATAACGTGGATGGCCTTTCCAGGCAATGCACGTACACATAATAACCAAAAAAAATTGAACCTTTACAGAAATTGCAATCTTTATGAAATTTTTGTTAAAAGTAGATATTAGGGATTGAGGAAAATAATCAAAATTGTTGCCATCAGATGTCATATTTTAAGGCTATAATTGCATCAAATTCGATTTTGGCTGGGACTCCACCACAGACCCTGCTGGGCAAGCTCACAGTGCCTCCTCAGACCTCATACCCGGAATTTACAGGGTACTAATTCTAAGGGGATAAAGGGAAGGGGAAAGGGAGGGGAGAAAGAAGGAAAGGGGAGGGAAGTGAATGTTGGTGAGCCCCCATTTCACATTTCTGGCTTCGCCACTGCATGCATAGTGATGACATGTACAACAACCACCAAGCCAACACAATGAACGTTAAAATGCTACTGTTTAATTTATCGAACGAAATTTGTCGCTTACACATCCGAGAACGTGCAACACAGCACAAGAAGTCCTGTGAGCCACAGCAAGAACACAAGATAAACATCAGATGCAGTAGTAAAGACGATTCAAACGAAAGCCACTAACAACTGGAAGACTGAATGTGAACCACAAACAGCAGCTTTTAACTAGACAACTGCAGCGCTGTTAAAATGACAGCATGACAAGAAACCCAGCAACCAATGGTGACACTCTTTTACTGCATAATGTGTAAAATTCTAAATTAGAAGTAATCATTGCAGTGTTTCTTATTACACAACTCTGCTTTTAACACTCTAATATACAACAATAAGAACTCAGCATTTTTTGCAGGTTTAACTGTTAAAACACAGCAATGGATGGCAAAAAGACGTTCCCCATTCACCAAAAGAAAGGGCTGGTCATCACTGCACGAAGCAGTCTGCCTCTGAAACTACATCGCCAGTATATCGTCAACATCATGGTCGGTAAGGGAAATTGTCCTTCCCCCTAAATTTTACTGTTTAAAATTTTCTTCCAAAAGCACAAAATTTTGGTCTAAAAATTGCCAATTCTAGGGCCAAAATTAAACTTGTTTCAGCCAACAATGCAGAGTTCACATTTCCACACATTTGCTAAGATATTCAGCATTTATTAATTGAATTACCGGTAATGCAAATTTTCAGTACAAAAGAATCCACTGTGAAGAGTCGAAGCATTGCGAAGAGCATTTTCATCACAATGTACTGTACACGGTGTTTCATAAAAAGGCACCATTTTTGTTTCTTTTATAACTCAGTCGAATGGTGATCTTATTTGCATGAAATTTTTACCAGATGTAGCTGAAGAAATACAAATTCAAATTATTTCAACAAAATGTGGCCATTAGTTAAATATTCTTTGCTAGTCGTAATGTAATGCTGACGTCATAATATGTCGTGAGTACAAACTGGCTGGTCTCAACTGGTTCTGTCAGTAGCTACCCTGCTTCGATGACGAACTTTTCTGGTTTACTGATGAAAAATGTTCATCGTATCAGCACTTAGCAACATGGTAGCATAAATACAGGTGTCTCACAATCCCAAAACTCATCCATCTCCTGCTTTTGTGTGAATAAAGATTATCGTAAGCGGAGTGTGCTGGTGCACCGTCTTGCGGAAAGGTGTAAAAGTTTAGCTATCCCACAAGTGTGTGAAAGTGATCGTTTTGGGCATTTTTGTGGCTACAATGTTAAAACTTCAACAATCTGTCATCAATAAACCAGATAAAATTCGCCATCGATGCAGGACAGCTATTCAACAAGTCTTGTCAGCACCAGTTGCAACAAGCCAGTTTACACTTGCAGCACACTATGACGTCAGCATTACGTCACAACTAGCAAAGAATATTCAACTATCAGCCTTATTCTGTCTAAATATTTTGAATTAGTATTTCTTCAGCTACATCTGGTAAAAATTTTGTGTAAATTGATCATCATTTTGACTGAATTATGAAAGAAATAAAAAGGGTGCCTTTTTATGAAACACCGTGTAGTTTGCCATTCATAATTTGGTTCTGAGACTTGTTCACAGATCTTAAGTCAAGAGTCCACTGCTGAGATAAAACAACTACAAAACGAACAAACTGAACAGCGTTCTAAACAATGACTGCAACAAGATACGATAAGCTTATGACAGCTACAAGTTATGAACAATACTATTACTATAAAAGAGACCTAGACAATGAAAAACTGCACACTGCAAATTCCTTTTCAGTTGTGATAAGAAGAAACTATTACAATAGGTCCAGCAGGCCAACCATTGTCATCATCTTTCCCAGTCAAGAATTAACAACGAAAATTCATCCTAATAAACATGTATGTAAGATTCAGTGAACCGCATAAAATTTCAAAGAATATATCACTTTCTTCATAATGCTAGTACTAACTGTAAGTACTCAAAACATCATTTCTACACATATATGAAAATGGCCAGGGTAAGTTGACACCATACCAGTGAGTTAAAACAGAGATGATCTACTCCATTCATTCAACATTTACCCATTTGACGTAAATTAACTTGACTTACCAATTTCATCAAAGTATCGTCCTTAGAGAGAATGAAAGAGAACTACAAATTCGGTTGTTTCAGGTTATAAAAATATAACCAAAGCATCAGCTTTTTTACACAACACTTGACATACAGTTTGCATTCAAACCAACGCACGTTATGCAAATAGCACGATGTTTCATTCCTTAATACATGACATTTTTGTATCGTGGTTTTTGGTGAGTAACACCTGACAGATAAAGTGGAGCACACAGTACGAATGTCCAAGAACATAAGTGTTGTTGGTAAATGTGTTGCGGGAAAAATGACGGATAGCCAAAAGGATCACCAGGCACCCACAAATTACCTAGAGAAATTTCACATGCATATCAAACACAAAATCTTCCACTTAATTCTGCACTACTTGCATTCAATTGGTTGGATTTAACTGCAGTGGAAGGATAGAAATCTGGATGGCAAAGCCCCATCATCAGCCAGAAAAACTGTCAAAAAGTTCAGCGAGCTGATTGGCTCAACTCAACTTTCCGCCACATACTTTGTTGAGTCTTAATACACAGTATATACATGCAGCTGAAAGTGTAAACAAACGTAACTGGTACGAGCAGTAAAATCTACACACAAAATTACGGACTTATGCTGCCATAAAATTCATCGCAGTATAATAAGCATATAACACATGACATTAAATAATATCATTAGTTGTATAACACCAGCATGCATTAGAGTCTGCATTAGTGATGACTCGATATCAAGATTTCAATTTCGATACGATATTGATACGACACTTTACAAAATATCGTGATATTGATATAGTTTTTTTTGAAAGTGATAAGTATGTAAATCTTATACAAGCATATGAACAAGACAAAAACATTGAGCAAGACGGTATGCTTTACATTGGTACTAAAATGTGTCAGTGAACTTAATCAACTAAAGACTGTAAGTGTCATTAAATTACGACATTTTGTTGTTAGTTTGCTTTGTTTAGTTTGTCCTTTTATCTGTTTATTGCCATTATTTTCATAATGCGGTAATACAAACTCACTGGGTCCCAAAAAAGCATCCCTGACATTTTCAACTGTAACTTGAAAACCAATTGTCAGATTTTGATAATTTTTGATAACGAATATTCTTGACACAACTTGCCATCAAACAACCATTCAGTTTCCTACATCACCCAATGTTTGTTTCTGCACTACCTTGGGAAAACACAACCAGCGAAATATCACTTTTTTACCCAATGCAATATGATTGCTTAATTAACATAACGCATGAAAATACATTTTGTTCGCATTTCGGAGACTGTGACTGACATTTCATCCAGTTGTCCATTTTTCAACTGTCTGCAGTAAAATTGCTTGAAGTGTTGGCCCACTATGTAAACACAGGCATGGAGATGCTTTCTCCATTCATTGACAGCAGTATCGATAATGTTCTGCTCCAGGCCGATCCAGGCTGTACCAGTCGATTCTTGACTTCACATACATTCCTAAACTTCACCTGGTAGACACACTGCTGCATGACAGTCAAACCTTGTAACAGACTGGCTGTTGGGGCCCACAGATTAGAACAGATGGAATTTATTGACGTTTTTTCAATCATTTCAACACGTATTACGCTTGGTCTGCTTTCCTCAGGTAGTGCAAAAGCAGACGTTGGATGAGGTGGAAACTAAAACACTTATTTAATAGCCAGTTGTATCAGAAATATTTCTGCTAAAAATTATTAAAATCTGCTAATCTTTATTCATTTATTATTTATTGTTTTTTCAGGTTTTGTTTATTTCAACACATATTTCGCTTGATCTGCTTTCCCTAGGTAGTGCAAAAGCATACATTGGGTGAGGCGGGAAACTGAACAGGCATTTAGTGGCAAGCTGTGTAAGGAATATTCGTGCCAAAAATTATCAAAATCTGATAATTGGTTTCCAAGTTACAGCTGAAAATGTTGGGGATGCTTTTTTGGGACACAGAGTATAAACATTTGGCATAGAATCTTGCGATATATGAAAAATATCGCGATATATCAAAAATTTGATTTTTTAATGATATGATATGATACATATATTGATATCGAAAATAATATATCAATATTTTCGATATATCGAGTCATCACTAGTCCGCATCCCATTTAATAAACCATTTGCCTTTCTACAATATTAGCACAGAACAAATACTACACACATAACAGAAATCATAGAATAAATAATGGCAGCAACATTATGCAGATGCCAATACTCGTACAAAAAGTACTTGCATAACACGGTGATCAGTTTACGCGCACATACATACATATATAGGCGTTGTAACTAATGATAATAGTCTACTATATAGCCACCTACAAAATGCATCAAAATACTATCTACAGGGTGGTCCAAGAAAACGGCACAAAGTTTATGGCACCATAGTTTTGCAAACGTACATCACAAAGTCATGCGGTTTTCAGCAAAATGTTCCGAAAGAAATTCTTTAGATGACTAAAGTCATTGTTTAAATACAGCAACTGAATATGCTTTGTTTTTGTCGCTGGCAAGTGAACTATTGAAAAACAGTATTACCTTCAATGTATCTTAGTCCATAAAAACATGTCACTATTATTTTATGAATAGCTCCATGAAACACTGGCCGATTTCAATAATTTTTGGCATGTGACATTAAGAAGAAACTTGATGCAAAGGTCTGTAGTTTTGGCCACCTCACCTTAACGTTGTCGCTACACTACCATGTGAAAAGCAGAAGTCGCAGTTTGGCCATTGACAACAATGAATTCCTACCAGGTAGCATATGCATCAGCTCAGAAATTATTAACTGAATAGTGACAAATGCAATTAGCAATCATTATCACTCAAAAAATCACAAATGTCAGATCACATCATCTTCATTTCAGCATGTGCTCAAAATGTCCTCCTGCAACACAAACGCAAGCGGTAGACGTTGACACCATTTGCCAACAGCACATTCAGTAACTGCATGGCTCAAGCAGCCCACTTGCTGTTGATGTATCATTTCAGTTTGTCGACGTAAAATTTTAAAATAAAGACAAAGCAACAGATTTTCAATGATTTTGCGGTCTCAGTAATTTTCTGAGCTGACGCATGCACTGCCGAGGATGAATTCATTGTTGTCAATGGTCAAACTACGACTTATGCATTTCACAAGGTAGTGTAGCGACAACCTTAAGGCGAGGTGGCCAAAACTACAGACATTCCCGTCAACTTTTTTTAATGTCGCATGCCAAAAATTATTAAAAGCGGCCAATGTTTCACGGAGCTATTCAAAAAATAATGGTGTCACGTTTTTATGGACCGCGGTGTCGAGGGTAATACTGTTTTTGCATCGTTCAATTGCCAGCGGCAGTAACAAAGAATATTTAACTACTGTATTCAAATACTGACTTTATTCATGTAAAGAATTTCTTTTGGAACATTCTGCTGAAAACCACATGACTCTATGACATACAATTGCAAAATTATCGTGCCATAAACTTTGTGCCGTTTTTTGGACCACCCTATATATATAATATGTATATACACTGTGTCTCAAAAAAAAGCATGTGACTACATTTTTTGCAATAACTT
>Ga0209671_1001452_pt1 | contig 19842 bp, 13 predicted proteins | sample WorMetHERISLAND2_2_FD_187401 | JGI IMG/M metagenome (GOLD analysis project Ga0209671, IMG submission 187401) | Marine gutless worms symbiont microbial communities from Max Planck institute for Marine Microbiology, Germany - Olavius geniculatus... | ecosystem: Host-associated > Annelida >...
GTTTTATGGTATGACGATATGATATGAATGTGGGATAATAATATTTTGCAGCCAGAGAACTAACTCGATGCGCTTATCTCTGGACGGCTGGATATCGTGCTTCAGTACGTCCACATTCGTGTGGAGTGTGACGACAAACGGACTCAACGCCGTGACTGCCATCAGTTACACCAACTGGGACTGGAGACAGCCGAATGACATCGGTGAGGTGTGCGTGTTGCTGTGGAGAGTTTCCAATTATAGATGGGCTGACCAGCCCTGTACAGCCCCATTGTGTGCTGTCTGTGAAGTGGACCTGAGACGTCACAGATCTGCAGGCGGCGGCATGGTGTCTCACTGCAACTATACAGTCAGACATCGCTGTGTAGGCCCTGTAGCAAATAATAGTAACCAGCATCATGAAAAAAATTATTATTATTGCCGATTAAAATGTATTTTACATAACTTTTTGATTACACTATAGTTATTTAACTGCTTTATTTGCTGAAATTACTAATGTAGTTAAGCCTATCGCCCACTTTAGGTTTAGATATAGGCCCTATAGCTCGTTGCATCTAATATGACCTGCAGTTAGCTGCCGCTAATCTGCCAGAACTGCGTTAGTCGATTATTATGCGGCCGTCCTTATATAAGCCGCATTACGCATCTTGTCCGTCCGTCTGTCCGACCGTCCCGTACGGACTAATAGCTCAAAAACAAAAACGTGCATAAAAACCAAAATTGCTGCAAATGTTCCCGAAGCTGAGGGCAGCAGTAACTAATGTGTCACTTTTATACAAGTGGTAATTAATGGTTAGGTTGGCGGTTAGGGTTATAGGTGGCCGCGGACATATAAGCGGACGGGCGGACGGCCGTATTATTGTGTTGGCACTGGACCAGTGGCGTCGTGGGTTAAAGAGGTTGGAGTAGGAGGTTGCGATTTTTCGACAGAGAGGATATCTGATATCCGGGCTTACAAGTGTCACCCTAAATTTTCCCAAATTTGGGGGAGAGTAGATAAAATTGCCACCTACCACTCCCACGACGTCACTGCATTAGCCAACCAATGTCTGTCTGTGCTTGTTTCCAGCTGTTCATCGCTGTATGAACACACAGAAGCATTTAACCCGGTTGAGCGTACAGGGTGTGCCAAAAATGACCAAACTTGTTTTGTCAGAACTTCGTCAAATCTCCACAAAATTTGGTAATTTTTAGCACACAAATATTTAAGACGATAGAAATACCTCGTATGTGAGGTACACTCAGTTTCCACCTCACCCAATTTATGTCAACGCACTAACGTTGTAAAACGCAGATGCTCCTAATTGTTACATTACACGGTGAATATCATGAGTATCAGACTGTTCATCTTTTCATTATCAATTCGACAAAAAGCGCCACGTGATTAATTTTTTTGTGGTATTAAATATTTTATGCTGAAAACAGCAAACAACAAAATAGCTAACAGATGAGCTCAAAACACATGTTATCCACGAATGAGTGCTGTTCATTTTGATCAGTTGATCTTTAATGCCGCTACCAGCCGTGGCGTCATCTATAAACCATTGTGTACACCTTGAACATTAATTTTGATAATTTGAAAGCAAGCTGTTACAAAAACTTATAATTCTGCTAAATAAATCACACTTTAGTTTACTGTGTGCATAATTAAGTCGTTAAAACTTTTACGTTGACAACAACTAAGCATTATGCAACAATTTCGCGCATCTGCGTTTTACACGGTAGTGCGTTGACATAAATTGAGTAAGATAGACAATGAGTGTATTTCACATATTTCTATCCGTGTGACAAAAATTATAAAATTTGGTGGCGTTTTGACGAAGTTTTTACAAAAAGCATTTTGGGTCATTTTTGGCACACCCTCTATATCCCGATATATCTCTGTATATCCATCCTTTTCATTACTTTTCAGTGCATTCGTCGACGGACTTTACTGACTACTAACATATTCTATTGACACTTTTTGAGTAATAACGAATCCGCGGTGGCTTGTACCAGCTAGTGACGTTGTGGGTTAAAAGGTTGCAGCAGGCAGTTGCAAGTTTTCGACGTCAAACAGTTGCACATTTCCGACAGAGGAGATGTTGATGCTCAAATATTTTTGGTCTTTAAATTTTCTAAAATGACGATATTCAACCCCAAATTTCGCATTTTGAGGAAGTTTTTTGGACAACAAATTTTTCGATAGGCTACAATTTGAAAAAAAATAATTTGGAGGAAAGACAAAAATGCCACCTACCCCCTCCCCACGACGTCACTGGACTAGCTGACTAACGTCTGTGTTTGTTTACTGTTGTTCACCGCTGTATAAATACACAGAACGCTTCAACCCAGTCCAGCGTATTTTCGTATATCTCAGTTACCATATTAAGGCATATGCAAGCTTGTCTTTCTCTCTCATCACTTTTCAGTGATAAATAATTTTGTGTAAAAAATCGAGAGAAGGGACAGTAGGAGACTGGGTGAAAAATAAAGAGGAAAAGAAAGAAGGTAAGGTAAATAAAATTTTACCCCGATAATAATTGCAAAGTCCGGTGTAAGGTAGGGCAACATTGAGTCGATCTGTTTACGTCTATCTGAGTGTTTAGTTTACGTCCACTCTGTTGCGTGTGGGCAAATGGTGTAATTTATTGTACTTTTTCCCCGAGTCTATTAACGAAAATTTTTTTATCGGTGAATATATTATGGCATAGCGTTTGGCGTCATGTTTTTGAGTCGCATCGACATTTCTTTCATAAAATATGCGAGGACTTCTGGCGGCGGAGTCATGTGTCGCAGCATGCTGATATCAAACTTAATTTTTTTACGAATTACAACGATAGCTGAAACAAATTTTTGGTCTAAGCAGTGAATAGGCTATACGTGCCTAGATTAGATTCGACTCTGTCTGACAAGAAACAAAAGTTGCCCACAGACTTGAGCTGTTACTATAACAGCCACGTTGATACGAGACACAATCGAGCGGCATTTTGGAAGTGCCGGCAGTGGGTGTCAGACACAGCGAAGTTTTTTTCCTGATCGTCTGTGTAGTGTGTAGGGTGATCTAAAACTGTATTTCATTCTGAACAACGCACAGAGAGCACGTTTACACTAAAAGATAGTACATCCATACATTAGGCCTGCATGACGTCAGTGAGACACTGTTAACGGCGAATCAACCACAGTCTGTTACTGTATGAAAAGCGTCGCCGTCTTTACTTATTCAACGTCAGACAGTCGGACACTGGACAGTAAGCAGCGACTTCTCCATCGCCGACAAGGTAAACCACCAAATCACGGCTTGTGCGACAGCTGGCCCATCCACCTCATAATGTAACAATTTGGGGCATCTGTGTTTCACACGGTAGTGTGTTGACCAGTAGCGGTTCTAAGTTCTAACCCGCAATATCTGGGGAGGCACGGGTCCCCGCTCGATGGCGAGCGTGGTAGCGCGAGCCTATAACAGGGGCCTGGGGGCAGAGCCCCAGCGGGGTCCAGGGACAGGGCCCCTGGTCAGGGGGGCGAAGTCCCCTTGAAGCTGAAGCACTTTTGGTTTTTGGACGTTCAATGAAAGCCGCAAATTTGGCCGCTTTTCTAAAATTCGGAAAGGCAAAAAAATCCAAAATTTGTGTTATCTTTGCAAAAAAATCATGGGTGGCCACGAAACTGGGGGGCTGGAGCAAAACTGGGGGAAGGGCTGTGCCCCCCTGCATGGCCCGGGCTTAAAACCGCCACTGGTGTTGACATAAATTAGGTGAGTTGGTAAGTATAGGCCTAAGTGAACCACGCATAATTTTATTGTCTTGGCCATCTTTTTGCCAAAAATTATCAAAGTTGGTGGAAATTTGATGAGGTTATGACAAAAACAATTTTGACTGTTTTTGAGACAGTGTATTTGTAAGTTATGCATAAACAGTTGCGCTGTAGTTTTTAGTAAAGTTTGTTTTGTTTTCGCTTTCTGTAGACGTTTGCATTTATCTGCTCCTGTGTTTCCAGCACTTGAATACAAAATACAATACAAAAGATCCATGCATTAGATGCTAAACCAATGTCTGGGGTTGGATAAGTGAGTGTTAAATAAAGTTATATGCTGCAAGCAAGAGTTTAGTACACTTGTACGCTGGCAGTCATATTGCCTACGTCTACCGTACAGTGAGAAAACGTGTCGACAACCTACCAGTGCAGTCAATAATTTGTAGCCAGACTAACGAATGTGTTTAGGCTACACAAAATCGGCCAGCATGAAAAAAGTGTTGGTTAAACATGGTTCCTACGGTCAGGGGAAGTCAGGGAATTTTTACATGCAAAAGCAGCTACTGCTTTCAGCGCGTCTTAGCCATAGCAATTCTGTTCGTCCGTTCGTCTCGTGGATCAGTCAAAAACAGTGCGAACTACGAGCTGTAGGATCACCAAATCTTCATCGTCGCTGCATGGAAGACTCTAGTTTCAGGAACTGTAAAGCTTTTCCATTAATTTGAAGGGAGTCACCCCGAACGAGGGCGCTAAATGAGAGGGGGTGGGAAAAATTTGCGATTTTTAGCCATTATGTCGCTGTTTCTCAATAACGGTGCGAGATAAGGCCTAGTTTACTATTACTATTAATAACTAATAGGAAGTCGTACATTGGCTCTCGATTGCCACCGAATTCAACAACCTTATATGACCGTGAACATTAAAATAAGGTTTTTTTATCGGTTTTTGGCGATTTCGGGCGGCGAGACACATTTCAAGAGCGAATTGCACCAAAACCAATGGAGATAGACACAGAAAAGCTGCATATGAAATTTTTATCATTGAACATAGATTTCAACGGTCCACGTCTCGATTTTCTATGTTCTAGGAAACCTGCGCACGAGGGCATCACATAGCGGTACCCTCGTAATAGTAGTTATTTTACCGTTGGTGGCCAGTCAGCTTTTCAGTCGTATCAACATCGATGACTTTGAATGACCTTAAACTTCCAACATAAGGGAGTTTTATTGATTTTTGCAATCTTCGGCTCTAGCGCACTCTAAGAATGAACTGCGACGAAATGGCTAAAAATAGACTGACAGTTTTTCGAATAGTAACTGCTTTAGGCTTTCGCGCGTCTCGTGAACATTAGCTCAAATTTCTTGTAAAGTGCAATGGTGCAAAAGTTAACAAAGATGCAGAAAAAATTTTGAACTGTTGTAAAAAAAAATTTCTGCTCGCTTCACTCGCAGCAAATTCGTCAACCGCTTTTGTTTCTTTGTGACTGCAAATGCTTGAAAACTGATATTGGTATTTCACGTGAACAAATTGGTCGGGGAAAACGATGCGTTTTGTCCTGAAAAGTCAGGGAAAATGAATTCTGCAGAGTAGCAAGAACCATGTTGAACCACAGTCAGGAGCATATAAGTTTGTTTAACACTCAGTTATCCTACCCCAGGCCGTTGTTTAGCATAAGCCTACACATACCACAATCCTCGGTGATCGATAGCGTAAGATGGCTTGTTGGTGGGATAACCGTAGGGTGTCGGAGTTAGATCAAAAGATCTTGAGTTCAACTCCTAGTCATGTCACTATCAGGTGGCTACTACACTGTGTCTCAAAAAATTATCCCCGACATTTTCGACTGTAACTTGAAAACCAATTGTCAGGTTTTGATAACTTTTGGTATAAATATTTTTGACACAACTTGCAATCAAATAACTGTTCAGTTTCCCACCTCACTCAGTGTGTGTTTTTGCACTACCTAGGGAAAGCAGACCAAGCCTAATACGTGTCAAAATGAATGGAAAAACGTCAATAAATTCCATCTGCCCCAACAGCAGGTCTATTACAAGGTTTGACTGTCATGCAACAGTGTGTCTACCAGATGAATTTTAGAAATGTTTGTGAATTCCAGAAGCGACTGGTAGAGCCTGGATTGGTTTGGAGCAGAACATTATCGATACTGCTGTCAATGAATGGAGAAAGCGTGTCCTTGCTTGTGTTCGCATAGTGGGTCAACACTTCAAGCAATTTTACTTCAGGCAATTGAAAAGTGGACAACTGAATAAAATGTCAGCCACAGTGTCAGAAATGTAAACAAAATGTGTTTTTACGCGTTATGTTAATTAAGCAATCACATCGTATTGGATAAAAAAAGTGATATTTTGCTGGTTGTGCTCTCCCCAGGTAGTTAGAGATGCTGGTTTATTGCGAAAAATTTTCTTAAAATATGCGGAACTTTTTGAGGAAAAATATGCAGGAAAATATGCGGAATTTGGCGAAATATGCGGCGCATATATGCGACATATATGCTGCATATGCCGCATATATGCGGCATATTTTTCCGCATATTTCCAGCATATGCAACTTCGAGTGACGAAGAATCATAATCATGAGCATTAATAGGTTTATTCTGCACAGTTATGACATTTTGACTTAATTTATTCAACGTCTAGTTGTAAATACCGGTAATCGTTAGCCGCCAAAAATATTTAACGGTCTTACAACAACGTCGGACAAGAAAAATGCTGAAAAATGCGATCGTATATGCGGAAATATACGACATATGTGCGAATATATGCGAATTTTTGGATATGCGGCATATGCGGCATAGGCCCCTGTTTTTCGCATAGGCCTATGCGATTTTAAAAATGTCATTATATGCGGAAAAATATGCGAGTTATGGCAAAATATGCGATCGCATATTCTCATATAACCAGCATCCCTATGGTACTGCAAAAACAAACGTTGGGTGAGGTGGGAAACTAAATGGTCATTTGATGGCAAGTTGTGTCACAAATGTCTGTACCAAAAATTACCAAAATCTCATTATTGGTTTTTGAGTTACAGTCGAAAATGTTGGGGATACTTTTTTGAGACACAGTGTACTTGGATGGGTGACTGTGGACTAGAGATGACCAGGAATGGCTTTTTACATTCCCATTCCCATGCAGTTAATTCCCATCCCTTCCCATTTCCAATTTTGTAACCAATTCACATTCCCATGGGATTCCCACTAGGCTTTTTCCATTTCTTCCCATTCCCATTCCCGACCAATCGTTTCACCATTGCGGCATAAACACTTTTTGGCCTATCAAAACCTCAAGCTTAACACACAATATCATACTGTGATGAGCGTGCTCTGCTTGTCGTTTTATCTAAAACTTGTCATGACAATCATCATTACTGAAAATCACAAACTACAGAAAATACATGCTGAATTGTATTCGACTTTGACGAAAACAGTATCTTTCTTTTTCGAGCCAGAACATAAGCCAGACACGGCATCTGCCGATAGGAATTTATTCCCATGGAAATAAGGACCATTCCCATTCCCATACAGGTTGTTTACCATTCATTCCCATTCCGAATTTTGTCATTAATTCCCATCATTCTCATTGGGAATCCCATTTCCATGGTCATCTCTACTGTGAACAGGTAAACCAACCACCAAGATCAATTCAGCCTGGCCGTCCTTTCATGGTTAGGGGTAATACGTACCATTTAATTACAACGGCCCGATTGGCCTTAACGTCGATATTGGTCTTAGGTTGTATGTATGTATATTCATTTATTAGCAATGGTAAAGATACAAGCCAAACATTGAAACATAACAGAAACCATCACTAAAGGAATGGATGGTCATAATGACACTTACAGCCATCCCTAAACAATACGCAGATAATTACTAAAATCATAAGCATTTAACCGACATTTAAAAGAAGCTACTGAACAGGCAAGCACAGTGTCAGACTTAAGACTGTTCCATACGTCAATACAACGATTGGCAAAGAAATGAGCACGACAATTTATACGACAACGAGTCTTTACCAATTTCATTTCATGACCACGAGTAATACTAGTAGACAACGTAAAAAAACTGAGAGCAATCTAAAATAGTTAGACCATGCACAATACAATACACAAGTGTCAAGTCAGATTTCAACCTTCTAAGTTCAAGGGAATCAACATTTAGTTTAGACAGCCTAGTGATATATGTATTGTTCCTAAGTCCAGTGAGATGTTTGGTAAATCGTCGTTGTACAGACTCAATATTGAATATGTGGCAAACATATTGGGGATTCCATACAGGTGAGCAATATTCAAGCAAGGGCCTAACATACACAGTAAAAGCTTTCATCAGCACGTTAGCATCTTTAGTACGAAAACAGCGCTTGATAAGAGCAGCCCTCTGATGCGCTTTGTGAACAATACTGCATACGTGCTTATCAAAACGTAGCCTAGTGTCTACTAATATCCCTAAGTCAACAGTTTCCGTAACATCTGCTAGCTGCAAACCCCTGATGCAGTATGAAAACATTGGGTTTAGCTCACCAACATGCAAAGTTAGGCATTTGTTAATTGACAGGTTAAGTTGCCAAGTTTCAGACCACTCTCCAAGTTTGTCTAGTCCATTTTGCAGTCTGTCGGTTTTATCCATACTGTCAATAACTACATAGACTTTCAGATCATCTGCAAACAGCTTTACAGATAAGAAATCCCCAAAAATATCACAAATATCATTTATGAACAGCAGGAATAGCAAGGGGCTAGTACGCTTCCCTGAGGGACTCCACTGCCAACACTAGCATAGTTTGAAAAACAGTTGCCAACTTTTACACACTGAGTTCTATTATTAAGATAATCACGAATCCATAATAAAAGTTTACCACCGATACCAAATGACTCTAGTTTGTGTAATAATTTGGAGTGACTAACACTATCAAATACCTTGGAGAAATCAACGTACACAACATCCACAGAATAACGGTTGTGTAGAGCAAGAGTCCAATCATCTACACATTCTAACAACTGTGAGCAAGTGGAACGTTTAGAGAGAAAGCCATGTTGATGTTTAGAAATGAGGTTTGAAGATAGCAGGTAATCCAACATCTTCTGTTTAATAATAGTTTCCATCAATTTACAGCATATGCAAGTAAGAGAGATGGGCCGGTAATTATTAACATCACTAGTTAAGCCTTTTTTGTGGACTGGAGTGACTACTGCAGTTTTCCAGATTTCGGGTACTGTACTACTTTGCATTGACTGGTCAAATATTAACATAAGTGGAAATGCTATACCATCAGACAGGCTCTTAATAAATACAGAACTAAGACCATCTGGTCCAAGGCTGGTTTTACATTTAAGGTGCCTAACTGCCCTCACAACATCAACATATGTAAATGAAACATCTACTAAGCTGTCAGGTGGAGCTTTAAGAGAAACAGGAGGCAAAATACCATTGTCAGCAGTAAATACTGAAAAAAAGAACTCATTAAAACACTCAGCCTTATCGGCATCAGAATGTAAAATGTTTCCAGTGCTGGATTTAATGGCTCCGATGCCTGTTTTGTTAACAATCTTATTGTTTACATACCTATAAAATTTGCCTAGATCATTACTGTCTATCAGCCGAAGTTCACGATCTGCGTCAAACTTCTGCATTTCTGCTTTACACTTACGATCCAAATTAATGTATTTTTCATAAAGGTTATGTGCACGGAATCTACGATACAGCTTCCATGCTGCCTGCCGGCGTCGAAACATCTGACGTATATAGTGCGGGTAATACTGTTTACAAACTCGCGCATTAAAATTAACGCGTTTCATCGGCACAAACAGCTCAATACCATTGTTAATTACATTGACAAAATTTTCCCAGTAAGTGTTAACATCATAACAGTTAACCAGTTCTGTGTTCCAATCAATAGATAACAAATAATTATTGAAGGCAACATAATCAGCATTTTTGAAGTCACGCACAAAAGCAAAATCTTGCTTTTTAGCACTACATGAATCACACTGAAGATGAAAAAACACAGTATTGTGATCACTTGGTTTGCGTGCATTACCACTAAACCCAAGCGGTGGTCCGACATTACAGTCACATACCAAAAATGCATCATTTGACAGTACAACATCAAGAATGTTTCGCTTACGAGTTGTCTCTCTGACCAACTGGTTTAAACCTAAATCAAAAAAATTTAAAAAAAATAAATAAATAAATAAAAAAAAATTCTATAAAAGGTTCGTAGATTTTCTCATTTGGTCCTGATATACTGTCCCAGTCAATATTTGGTAAATTTGTATCTCCAGCAATAACAACAGGATAGTTGATATCAGTAAGTGACCTCAGACATGAAAGCAAGTCTAGCATTGCAGACTGAGCCGCCAAATCAGACCCAGGAGGTCTGTATACAACAATGATTCTAACGTTCACATCAGTCCCAATCAGATCTACAGCAATTATTTCCAAATGATGAAATTTGCTTGCCAGTAACACTGGCACAGCAGAGATTCCACTCTTTATTAATATACAGACACCGCCGCCAGTTCGACATCTATCCTTTCTGAAGCATGTAAAACCACAGGATGTCAACAATGTGTCTGGGATGGAACTATCTAACCAAGTCTCTGTGATAAGAATGACATCAGCATTTTCTGACTGCAGTGTAATGTTCAAAGAGTCAAGTTTATTAACAATGCTTCTAGCATTAAAAAAGAGACACTTCAACAGCCCATCAGTTATCCGCTGGAAAAGACGGACTCGGAGGCACTTGCACCGGGGGTTGAGTTGGACAGGGTGCAGCAGATGTGACAGTTGTTGTAGATCGAACAAGCCTTTTATTGCGTCTCTTCACCCGGTTTTCATACGCCAACTTTGCCTCGCTGGGTGTCAAGTCGGGGTTAATGTATACTCCTCTGACAGACGGGTCGTCAGAGGAACGAAGGCCCCGTGCTCAGCAGAGAATATCGTTGCGAGCTAGCTCATTTCCAAAAGTTATTCGAAGTCTAGGAAGTCGTCCAGCAACAGGCTTGTCTATAGGAACACACTTGTCAGGCAAAACCAGAGGTTTACACCCAAGATGATCTTCACATAGTAAAGTAAACTGTTCACTTGCTGATGATCCAACAGGCACCGCTAGACCTGACACAATCACATTGTTTTTCCTGCGTTCCTTTTCGTACGCTTCAGATACGAGTTCGCTACGCACTGGGCTCTTGAAATTCGCAGTATGTTCCGCAACAGGCACACTAGCAGCAGCCGAGGCGTAGTTCTTTTTAACTATGAAATGCCAAAGGCAGACAATTGTAAACTAAGATGATATAACAAGTCAGCTGTGGTTATTTCATTTCTATGCAAGTAAACCATCTTTCACAGATTATTGTATTTTGCATCAGGGTTTCAACCGTTGCAGAAAAAAAACTCTGGACCAAGGCCTCTGGTTTCTGAAAAGTTCTACCATTAACACAGACGCTTTTAGTAAAGATTATTTTACAGCAGCAAAGAACTTTTATGCATGTGAACATTAAGCCAAGAGCTGAGGGTTGCAGTAAATGCTTATACGACAGCACTCGGTCATGCTTTTTGTGACACTGTTAAAATTGACAAAGCCACAAAATTTTTAATAACACGTTATCGTTTCATTCTTCTTAGCATACCAGTGGTTTTATTCCTTGGTCTTAAAGCCTAAGTTTGTGGCCTTTGGCCTTGATGTTGGGCTTATAGGCTTGGCCTTTGACACTAATTCAAAGCCAAAATCTTGGCGAACAGGCTTCTAGTAAGCCTACAAAATTCATCTTTTGGCACTTTTATGTGAATGCTGTATTCTATGTGTAACCTTTGCACTGTAGATATAGAGTTAAGGACCAATGTCGATGTGTAAGGGGTTAATAGCTACGTGATCAGTAGCAGGCTGCAACTTGCCGTATCAGGCTGCAGCTGAGATATTGGACTTATGGGGTGTTTACACGATCCAGCAAACGTCCAGCAATTTACGTGTATTTTAAATACATTTGCTGGAAGTTTGCTGGATCGTGTAAACACCCTATTACTTGCTGGTAAGCGTGCTAACGAGCGAGACGTCAAAACACGCACGCTCCGTTCGTGCAAAGGGGATATTTGGTGTTGAACTTAAATTCGCATTTAGAGTCTGTAGACATCTCATGAGTCCTACAGCCCGTTACCAGTAATAAGGATAAGTGGATAAGTATCCGGAGACCCTCAGGATCTCCGCTCACGGCACTGTGGAATGATTTTTGGAGTTTGAGGTTTTTAGTTTATTCAAAAACCTTAAAAACCCAGGCTTTTTCAAACGGATTTTTCACCCCTGCTAGCACTAACGATAGTGTAGGCTACACAGCTGATAGTTTGGCCACGATTTACTGCTATTCTTTTTTTACTATTTTTTTCTTGTTTTTTCTTTTTTCTTCGTACTTTTTTACACGTGTTCAAAATGCTGAAAATGTTCGCAGTATTTTCGTAGATTTTCTGTTTCATATGTTACCACGGCTTAATTTGAGGAAATATTAATATAATGCTGCATGGCAATATGAGTTAAGCACTGCTGTTATCGGAGCTCGATAGCCTAATGTAAGCTTACATCCTGATACGCACTCAAGCACGTGACCGGATTTAAACCCGATCAGGCCTGTTCAGTAACAAGTAATTTGAGCAAAGTCATGAGACGCGCGACAGCTTATAACACTTCCCGTTCGCAGATTGTCCTGGTCTATCTCCATCCATTTCGTTGCAATCCACTGTTGAAGTGTGCTGCAGCCGAAAATTGCAAAAAAAAATCACTGAAATCCTCTATTTCGGGGGTCCAAGGTTGTTCAAGGTCATTAATGTTGAACCATTAAAAGCTTGTCAGCAGTTATTGTTACGGTAAGCAACAAGTCTAGCCTATGTCTATCTACAAGGGCTAGACAAGCCAACAGCGGTAAAATAGTGACCTTTTATGGGGGTACCACTCTTTGACGCTCGCGCGCGGAGGCCTCCTTGAACCTAGGGGGGCGGGACTTAAACTGCTAAAATCTACGCTTAATGCTGAAAATTTCATATACATGTTGTCTTGAGTCTATCTCAAGCCATTATAATAATAATTTACTCTTAAAATGTGTGTTGCAGCCCAAAATCGCGAAAAAAATTACCAAAACCCCCTGTTTTGGGGGTTCAAGGTCGTCGATCTTGATGTCAATCGAAAAGGCATAAATAAGACTTCCTATTAGTGATTAATAGTAACATAGGCCCTATCTCGCACCGTTTCTGCCATACGGCGACTTATTAGCTCAAAATGGCCAATTTTGTACCCCGCTCATTTAGCGCCTTCGTTTGGGGGTATTTCTTTCGAATTTCGGGAAAAACTGTACGGATACGAGAGTCCTCGTGGCAGTCCATGGTGAAGATTTCGTGATCCTAGCTTGCGTTGTGTTGACACAATACCGGAGTGTGACGGACGGACGCCTTAACGATGGCTAAGACGCGCGAGGCATTACATGCAGCAGTCGCGCGTAAAAATGCGAGGCCTCAAATACATCTCTGACATTAATGTGCAATAACTTACCATGAAATAAACAAAATTGCCTAAGTAACGTTGAAAATTTAAAAAGTCAGATTTTGCAATACTGTCGTGTAGTGTACAAGTTAAAGAATTTGCTGCATCAAGTGAGCATAAGGCCTCGCATTTTACACGCGACAGCTGCATGTAATGCTTCGCGCGTCTTAGCCATCGTTAGGGCGTCCGTCCGTCACACTCCGGTATTGTGTCAACACAACGTAGTGACGTAACTGAACTGAAGTGACGTGGTTTAGTTTTTGACAAACTGTCCAATGGACAAGCAAAAGCAGCAACGCATTACAGTAGGCATTGTTAAACGCCGTCGGTGACCTATGTGACTACGCTCACGTACGCGTCAACCTATCACTAGTGGCTCGCTCTGCTTGCCCATTAGTCAGTTCGTCAAAAACTAAACCGCGTCAGTTCAGTTCAGTTCTGGCTTATGTTGCTCCTTTCATTGTCTCTACACCGCGGGCCGTAAAAACGTGCCACTTTCCTTTTGTCCATATCTTCGCCAATTATTGACAGATTTTCACAATTCTTTCACTCGCACACTCTGCAGACAATTTGCAATTATATGATTATTATATATCCCACCACACCATAAATACGTTTCTACACTACCTTGTGAAATATAAATGTAAACAAAAATAACGATAATAACAGAAATGTAGGTAAATGAAAAAACACCTTAGACCAACATTGCGATGAATGATCTGTATGACACTAGACTGTGTTAGACCGACACAGTAATGTCGTACAGATCATTCACTGCAATGTTGGTCTGAAGTGTTTTTTTCAATTTTACCAAAATGTTTGTTATTATCGTTATGTATGCATATTTCATTGATATTTTACAAAGTAGTGTAGAGACGCATTTACGGTGTGGTGGGATATGTAATAATCACATTTTTGCAAATTGTCTGCAAAGTGTGACAGTAAAAAAATTTGAAAATCGATTAATAACTGGCGATTGTGAAGATATGGACAAAAGTAAAGTGCCACGTTTATTTATGGCCCACCCTGTACATGCTACATTCGTTGGTCTGTGGAGTTCCCCTTTCTGTGAGATTTTGTTCGGAATAACACGCTAGACATGCCCATATTAATCTGCCTTCGTCCAGGCGTCGAAAGGTAGGCCTACAGGCTGGATTGGTTGTTATGACTCACCCACAAATTATTGCCTCAGTGGGGGTCGCAAAACAGTTCGTCCAGTTTTGGACAATTCTGATCTTTCTGCATGGGTTGGCCCTTTGTTGTCCGGTGGAAAAACTCCTGCCTACTGATAGTCAAACAAGTCAGATGTCAGCACCACATTTATGCGGCTGTCCGTACGATAGTGAGATGATGATATTGTTAGCGATGTTCATTATCCAACTTGCCAATTATTATCGCCGCCGTTAGTGGCGAGTTGGCGTATAAAAACAATGTTCGCAACGCGTAGCTCATAGTTAGGGGCCTAGTCTTTGCGACAAGGAAGTAGTGATCGCATTCGTTGAAGCATTCGTCACATCGTTTAGGCTACTTATTTGTGGAGGTGAGATAGTTATATCATATAGAGTGGGACAGCGGATTTTAGCGATCAATTAGTCGTTAAAAGATGATAGATAAACTTTTGTTTAACGAACATAATGTTGGACTTCGTAGCATCAATAACGTCACTAATAGTCTCAAATGCGGATTATCGCATAGGCCTAAAACATGTCAAGATTGGTTCTTATGTAGGCTACTAAATGCATAGTGTTCGTTTTACAATTTGCACTTTGTAAGCCTATAAACGACCCTTCGAAACTTGGCGGACAGCCGCATAAATGCCGTGCTGACATCTCACTTGTTTGACTTGCAATTTCCTAGCGGAAGATCGCATAGTTCAACTGAGCTGGTGTTCCTATACTCTGTACAGTCTGGCGAATAGACCCCCGTGCCTGCGTATAAAGAATGTAACCGCAGATAAGATCGGGTGGAATGGGAAAATTTGTCTTACCTGCTCTAAAGGAGCACACAGAGCGAACGATAAAAAACTGAAATGCACTGAATTAATGAATTGACACAACAGAACTACAATATGTCATTTGATTTCAGTTCAATTTGGTTTATTTCAAGCGATGTCGTGCACATAACAGCAGTGCATTTCGAAGTGTTGAATTAGGCTATAAGAAAGCGATCAGATCCAAGTTTCACAAAATGCAAAATCTTGCGGGTATATAGGAAACAGAAAATAACCTAAAATCGATATATTTCGCAAATTGCTTCATCGTGAATGTCATTTATTGCAGGAAAGAACGAAACAAAGAATCAGAATGTCGTTGATACTGCAGCTGCTGATTGTGTGCCTTGCAGCAGCCATTCAGCTGACGTCTTCGCAGCCCACTGTTGACATCAGTGACCAAGAGGACAGTGACGTTTGCACTGAGACACAGACTTGTCTGTCACGCCTGGAGACACAGCAGTCAACTGCAGTCTCCCAGCTACAGACCGGTATGACACAGTTGCAGACGTCTGTGGCAGAGAGCAACACTCGCACAGAACAAATGCTGAATCAGCTATCACAAAGCAGCAATCGTACCAAACAAGTGCTGGATCAGCTGATGACACGAGTGACACAGCTAGAGTCAGGTGCGACTGAGACACAGACGCGTCTGTCACTCCTGGAGACATCCGTGTCACAGCAGTCAACTGCAGTTTCTCGTCTACAGACCGGTATGACACAGTTGCAGACGTCTGTGGCAGAGAGCCACACTCGCACAGAACAAATGCTGAATCAGCTATCACAAAGCAGCAATCGTACCAACCAAGTGCTGGATCAGCTGATGACACGAGTGACACAGCTAGAGTCAGGTGCGACTGAGACACAGACGCGTCTGTCACTCCTGGAGACATCCGTGTCACAGCAGTCAACTGCAGTTTCTCGTCTACTGACCGGTATGACACAGTTGCAGATGTCCATTACTCAGCAGCTAAGTGTCGAGTCTGTTGTCACTCAGTCTCTTAGATGTAACGTGAAAAACAGGCAGTGGTACAGTGTAAATTTTTGTTTGAAGAAGCTCCTCTTTCTACTCTTTTATCTAATACCCTTTTCTTTTCTTCCAACGTCAACACTTACTTCTTTCTCTACCCCATTTTTACTCTTTTTTTCTCTTTTTTCTCCCCATTTCACTTTTCCCCTTTTCGGACTTGACTCGCTTTTTCATTTTTTTTCTCTACTTCGTTTTATTTTTTAATGTTTTTTTTCACTTTCTTACTTTTTCCATAGGCGTCGCTGTCTTGGGCCAAGGTTGCTATTAATCACCAATAGGAAGTCGTATAAGCCCTTTCAGATGACATGAAAATCATCGACCTTGGATGATCTTGAAAAAGCATTGCGCACTGTGCCGTGTCAACTATGCGTCTTTCGGAGCTCGCCACGAAAATTTGAAAGATGATAGACACATACTATTAGCGGCAAGAATGTTGCCGCGGAGTCTATTTCAAGCGACGTAAAGTAGTTTTTCGGCTTTCCGATGACCCTGAGTTTTATGTTAAAATATCGTAACGGGTAGCTACCATTGCTGCCATTATGAATAACATTTTGTTATTGTTAGGATCGCTAGGATGCCACACCATCGGTTACTACGTTGGCGACCAGCCCTGATGAGCTGCGTTGGACTGACGCTATTTTTCCACTATGCCACTATGCACACGAACTACACTGTGTCTCAAAAAACATCCCCGACATTTTTGACTTTAACTTAAAAAGCAATTATCGGATTTTGATAATTTTTGGTACGAACATTTCTGACACAACTTGCCATCAAATGACCGTTTAGTTTCCCACCTCACCTTGTCGGAGATAATTACAAACAGTTTTTGTTTTCCAACACTTTCGGTTTTAGTAGAAAGCAAAAACTTAAGTGTGCTAAGTGTGCTTCAGTGGCGTCCACTCCACTTCATAGAGATTATATGCAACAAATGCAGCTTGCGTCCTGAAAAAAAACAATGCACCAAAATTACGCATACTTTCATGGAAGTTGGGAAAATACTTAAGTAAGCACACATTTAAGTGCAAGTGTGTTCATTCTTTACGTTCGTCTACTTTGAAACAAATCAGGAAGGGAATGTCTGCGTTCTGTTTTTTTGGCGGGTACGTCCTGCCGTAAGCCTACTTTGTGGAAATTCAGCGCCTATATGTAGGCCTACACATGGAAGCCTCGAGGCGTCCATTCCTCTGTCCGTCTGTTAGTTTGTCCTCGTATGTCACACTCTTGAGCGCTATCAAAAGGTGCAAGCTAGGATCATGAAATCTACACCTTGGGCTGCCACAACAACTCTAGTATTTCGTGACAAAATTTTGTGCTCCTGGGTGAAAAGGTTACCTTCGAACGAAGGCATGAGATAGTGGTACCCCCTAAAAGTCCTTATTTTGCCTAGATTGGCTCATCTTGAATGATTTAATGAAACGCATCAAACGTGCATCAAACGCTGCTGTGAGCAAACACGAAATTATAACACTACAGGAAATACACCAGTAAACACAAACACTGAACATAAACTCAACTACACTACACTACACTCAATTTAACATGCATCTGTTGATAAATGAAGTTTAGAAAGTATGAAATTTACATTGTGGTAAAATAACATGTAACACTCAGGAAATAAACCAAACTAAAATTGCCTACACATACTAAATTAAACTAAACAAACATCTGTTTAGAAATGAAGCCTTAAAAAGATTGGAATTACAGTGAGGTAAAACAAAATTATGACCGCGTTTCCGTATTTCATGTTCATGTTCATTCTCAGCAGGTAGTATGCCAAATAGACAATGGTGGGCGTGAAAACGGTTACAGACAGGCATATACATGCTGCGTATCATAACAAACACTGGTGACGAGCTTTTTGTGAGTATCAGGGTATCAACCTCAATGACTCTGAACGACCCTGAACCTCCAAAATAGGGAATTTTAGTAAATTTTTTCGTGAGTTTGGGCTGCGGCACACATTTCAAAAATGAATTGCGCCGATATGGCTTGATATAAACTAAAACAACCTGCGTATGATTTTTTAGCATTAAATGTAGATTTCAGCAGTTTATGTTTTAACCCCTTAGATTCATTGGGACCTGCTCAAGCGGGCATCAAAGACAGGTACCCCTAAAAGTGGTTATTTTATCGCCGTTGGCTCGTCTAGCGATAAAACGGTTGCAGAGATGCACAAACATGCTACTTAATCATAATAAGCACTGGTGACAAGCTTTTTAGTGGTGTCAACATTAATGATTTTGAACAACTATAAACATCCAAAATACGGGTTTTAGTGTATTTTTTAGATTTTTTGGCTGCAACGCACATTTTAAAAGTAAAATTATTACAATAAAAGGTACATTTTTGAACCGCCTGAGTTTCGACTTTTTAGATTCATGTATTTCGTACGCAGGTCTCAAATTTAGGTATTCCTTCGAGACGTATCATTATTTTATTGCACGCTGTACACTGATTGCCCAGCCGGCAGGACTGATGCTGTTGCGCGTCACGTAAGCTTTGCTCAAATTACTTGTTTCTAGTTATGCTGCTAATGTTTTTTGAACTGCTGTCCGCTGCGCGCTGCTTTTCTCGAAAGTTTGGAACGTTTTTCGTTTGCCGTTAAATGTCGCAACAATAAGCAAACTGTCATAGATATGAAGATGTTGGCACGAGTTTTTACGACCCCTTTTTTACTGATGTGTGACGGGTGCATTTTTTGGTCCACCGTCTATTCTGTTGCTTTCGCTGTCGCGTCGGTCACTGTAATATGGTACCACTCTATGACAATATGAAAATAATAATGGGAGAGGTGGGCTATTGTTGGATGTTATCGAAAAAATAATGCAGATTTTTTGGACACGATGTATATTGGTATTATAATTAGTTGTTAATATTGTCAGTGAAATATGCTTATTTTCCTCTGTTTAGGATGTCCTACTGGCTTCACGTACAATGCGTCAGTGAACGGCTGCTACAAAGCGGTGAATCGTCGCGTGACCTGGTACGATGCTGGACGCGAATGTCAATTACTGCATAGCAGAGCTCATCTACTCGTCATCAATGATGCACAGGAACAGGCAGCAGTTGCTAACAGTCAGTTTACGTTTCTCGTTTTTATTTTCACCGAAGATTGCATGATTGCCTGATTGGACGAATAATGCAATCGTATGTCGTCTATCTGTCCGTCTGTCCAATATAACGTTGATGAACGCTGATCATAACAGTTTAACTATCTCGAAACGTATTGCATGAATAATTACATCTAGCTATCACGTCCGCTCTTCACACGCATAAATTCAGCGATAGCGCAATGGAGATACCATGCAATTATGGGTAAATGTAGCATAAAAATGGCGATTTTTAACCCAACGAATCGTCATGTTTATTGGCCTATTCACTAACGGATCCAGAAGCTGAAAAAGGAGCATGGCGAGCACTGTAGCATCATCATCATCATCATCGACAATAGTGGGCTCAATGCCCGTTGGTGTCTGACGCCATTCTTACTATCGCTGCCCACCGCTGCCTATCTAGGGCAGCGTGGCTTAACTCCTGCAGGGTTGTCC
>Ga0209671_1001453_pt1 | contig 19839 bp, 14 predicted proteins | sample WorMetHERISLAND2_2_FD_187401 | JGI IMG/M metagenome (GOLD analysis project Ga0209671, IMG submission 187401) | Marine gutless worms symbiont microbial communities from Max Planck institute for Marine Microbiology, Germany - Olavius geniculatus... | ecosystem: Host-associated > Annelida >...
AGGGGTTTTGATTCTGTGGGGGTCGAATTTTTGGCTTTCCCATAAGAAAGAGAAGTCGCCGTTAACACAGGGCTTGAACTACCGTTCAGCCTGTGATTCGAAGGGTGCCTATATGAGCGACGAAACAACGCTACACAACCTCGTATGCGACCAAAAACAGAGCGGGGGTTACGTAGAATGCAGCTGTAATTCAATCCATTCGGGTTTGGCAGCGCCGTCGCGCGAGACGCGTGCGATGGCGCTGCGAAGCCCGAGTCGATTGAAACTGCAGTTTTGTGTATGCGACGTTCTGTCGCACATGTAGCCATTCTCTAACTGTCCACGGTCGAATCCAGTAGGCAACGCAACGACGGACGCAACGCACGCTAATACGGACTACGCCTACGGCAATACGCAGACAGACGGACCGAGTATGGAACGACGGTCGCGTGCTCCCTGTGAGGCAGTCACCCGCAACCACGCGGTCAGACTGCGACCGACCCATCGACCAGTAACCACCTTAATTCCATCTGTCCTTTTAGGCTATGCTTCGTTATTCGCTCGTCAAATAACCGCAGTTCAATTTTGGGCGCTTTCTGTCGTATACGTACTATCACTCATACTCCACACAATTAAAGTCCACTTGATTAACTATCAAAAAACTCAAAATCGTGCATTTTGTGGATAAAAGCATGAAATTTTACAGAATAAGAATAATATTTATGCAGGGTTCATAGCATACTCATAGCACAAAATTTTAAGGACTTTTCAAGGACTTTCAAGACCCTAAATTTGCAGTTTTCACGCACCAAAATTATCGATAAAAAGCCACATCTTATAGACGCGGTGCTTTAAAATTTAGACTGGTGCGGACCCCGCTGGGGAGCTCACGGCGCTCCCCTAAACCATCTAGCTGCATTCATCTAGCTGCATTGAGGGGGGCTACTTGTAAGGAAAGGAAGCGGACGGAAAGGGGGGCAGAAGGGAAAGGAAGACACAGAAGGGAAGGCCGGGAGAGGAAAACAATGTAATGGAAAGGGAAAAAGAAGGAAAGGGGGCCTTAAATGATTTTCTTGCAAAGGGGCCCAAAATTTAAAGTTACGCCACTGTTGGTAACTGTATACCGCCGCGTGAAAGGCCTACGTAGGAGCATTATAACGGTGGTCATTTACATATAGCAAGGGTCAAGACAAGGGCCGAGGGGCTTGCCTGTAATGTGATTGGTCCGGTTATACTGGAATAGATCAGCATTTTGGCGGATTTAGAATCACTCTCCAAGACTGAATTAACTCTCGTTTTGGCGTTGGTCCAGTTTAGCATTTTTGGTGGCACATCATTTTCCCAGTTCCACATTTTGCACATCTCCAAAAAATCCTAACTTTCAGCAAAGAAAAAAACTTATTATTTTATCTACGTTTAAAACCCACCAAAAAATTAAGCGACTGTTTTATAATCAGAGCTCCCTTCCCTTAGATGTCGATAGGGCCACAAAATTACTGAGCAATGAGCATAGCTAATTCAAAATTTATCTCGGAGATATAAGAATAACAGAAAAAAGACAGTTTCTTTCACGATTTGCATAAAACACGACATGTAAACATCATTTCCTCTGCATTGCAACTAACTGAGACGAAACAGAAACAAATAAATATGTAAGTAAGTAAATAAGTAAGTAACTCGATATCGCACTACACAGTAAGTAAGCAGTAAGTTCAACAGCAGTCTTTACCACACGCACGACGCACGTACATATAAACAGCATTAACGACCAAAAACACACAAAAAACATGCACATGCTACATCAAAATGTTCCTCCTCGCTGACTTTATACTTCATATCAATGATCTCCACTGCATGCTTTTACAAGCCCTTTCAAATTCACGACCGAGAATTATATGATTAATCTGCACAATATAAATAAATAAATAAATTTTTCATTATATGCTCCAACAACGCACAGGCGTTATCAAAATAGTCTGATATGTCGCAATAAAAACATAACTCAATCTCGAAAAAAAACATGCGAGAGATGCCATTTTGACTTTACTGCCCAAAACCGACATGAATTAACAGCGAAGAATTCTGAAACATCAACGTCGGCGAAAACAACGGTGTCCTGTGGCCAAACGCTGGTCTGTATTCAGCAGCATTCACAAAACATAACCAATACAAGCTAAAAATGCAATTATTAGACTATCTGCCGCTAATGCTATTATTAGTCATCTGCAAAAAAGACTTCCTGTGAGCTAAAGAGAAACGTGCATCCCGCAGTAGTAAGATATTACAAGCAGTCATTCTTCAGTAACCAGACACCACTACAAAAATTCCCAAATTCTACATTAGTTATCTAGCTATAAAACCGCACGTCAATAGTATACAGATAGCAACTACGTTATAATCAGACTGACTCACTGACAAATGACTACAAGGTGTTTCATAAAAAAACTCCTTTTTCTTTCTTTCATAAGTTACTCAAATGATGACCAATTTACATGAAATTTTTGCCAGTTGTAGCTGAAGAAACACTAATTCAAAATATTTTAACAAAATACGACAGTTGATTAAATACTCTTTGCTAGCCGTGACGTAACGCTGACGTATAATGTGTCACGGGTACAAGCTTGCTAGTCTCAACTGGTGCTGTCAGTTGCTACCCTGCTCTGATGGCAAATAACCTGGCTCACTGATGACAAATTCTTGAAGTTTTACAGTTAGTTACAAAAACATGCAAAGCGATCGCATTTACGCGTCCGTGGGGATGTTCGAGCAAGACAGTGCACTAGCACACTGAGCTTGCAAGAAGGTGGAGTTTTTGGATCGCTAGACACCTGATTTCATGTCCCCATGTCGCTTAGTGCTGACACGATGAAAATTTTTCATCAGCGAACCAGATTAAGTTCACCATCGAAGCAGGGTAGCAACTGACAGCACCAGGTGAGACTAGCAAGCTTGTACTCACGACACATTGTGATGTCAGCGTTACATCACAAATAACGAAGAATATTTAATCAACTGCTACATTTTGTTGAAATATTTTGAATTAATATTTCTTCAGCTACAACTTGTAAAAAGTTCATGTACCGTAAACTGATCATTATTTGAGTAAATTATGAAAGAGAAAAAGGGGTTGTCTTTTACGAAGCACCGTGTACACACACGACTACGTCCTGTCACACCACTAACTGATGATGCTTTCAATCTACACTGTGACCAAAAAAAGTAACCCCCTAGACATTGTACAATAAAAATGTCAAAAATCTGAATGAATCTGAATACAATTTCATACTCTTAATACACAATAAATTGCTGAACTGATCACCACATTTTGCTAAAAAATATTTTTGATAGTGGAGTTATTAATTGTTGATTATCGATAACAAATATCTCCGTTACCAATATGGCATTACATACTGCAGTCAACATTTCTATCGTACAATGCTTAGGGATTTACTTTTTTCCAGACAGTGTAGTATTACACGACTTACTGATAATATACACATTATACACGATGAATTAACCCTTTAAGAGACAGCAAAATGTTGCAAGCAAGGGACCAATGCAGAGCTATTTATCATGACTGACAGCTGGTAGTAAGACATGCAACTCAAACATTCTGATATTGTCACGATCACATTTAAACTGGCCGAGAGGCAATGCCATTAGAAGCACGGTATGGTACACGCAAAACAAGCAGAATATGCACGACTTTTGCTTGCTTACTTAACGCATGTCCACCTTAGGAAGACTGGAACAAAATCGTGCAAAAACTACGTGCAAAAGACATCATCACTAAAAATATGCAAACCTCGTCAAAAGATAGTGTCTGCGATTAAATTATGAGAATAAATATGTGACAATGGAAAGTTCTTGGGAAAGATTTTCTAACGCCAAAGTTGACTAACATTTTTCCAATCAGTGCATTCTATTTCTGTCACCACAGTTCGAGAATTCGCAAATTTCAGTTTTCAAATTTGTTAAAATTTGCAAATTTCATGCAACATTTTTTGGAATTCGAAAAGTTTGGTATGGCCATTTTGGGGCTATAGGCCCATTCCACTGGTTGTTGCAGTACCGCAACTAATTAACATGCAACAACTTCGAACAATAGACATACATCGACTGCGAAGAGCCTACATAAATTTTACTTCTAGTTTGCAATTTGTAAGTAATGCAGTACTTTGATCTGTCAAAAATAAAAAAAATTTATAACAAATAAAACAAATAAAATGCGTTCCATGTTTCAAAATTCATAAAGATCAACAAATGTTCTAAAATTCTTAAAATGTAAATTCTCAAACTATGCTCGTTGATCACCGAAATAGACTTGTCTGTTTTCAGTAACTACATCGTTTGAAGCCACTAGAGAGACACAATAATATTAGCAGCAAGTTAAGTGTAGAGGAACGAATGAAGCTCCATTACGAACATAAGACTTAGATGAACAAAACATGCTGAACGATCGTGCATAAATTAAGAGGCACACAGTGCCGGTCGGCCTAAACACCACAGATCAGATGAGATAGCAAATATTGTTTAATTTTCAAACTTTAGATCGATATAATGGCATTGCGGAGTTAGAGCTAGGGTTAAGGTTGGTGTTAGGATTAGGGTCGGGTTAGGGTTAGAATCTGTAGTGATCTGTGGTGCCATACATCGATCAGAAATTTACAAACTTGAGCAATATTTGCCATCTCAGCTGATCTGTGGTTGTTTAGGCAGACCCCACAGTGTAGACAAATGACAAACGCCAGCTCTCAATACTCGCAAACTACACACTGCAATGTCACAACTAGATGCAAGTTCATTATCATCGAACAAGCTCTGCAACAGAAGAAATCTGCTACAAAAAATGAATTTCACCGGAAATGAAGGGTGGTAGATGAAAAAGTAGGGTTTTGATTAATCAGATACATGCTGGGATTTTTGTCAAAAACGTGAAAGTTTGTCAAATCTTCAAACATTACAGCACAACCGATGTTTGATGTTACTCAACAACAAAAACTTTGATTGACATCAACAAAACGTGAACACGATGCGTCGATGACAGTGCGAAGAAACACATCAATACTATACAGCATAAACTATACAGGGTTGATAAAGGTTTTCTGCAGTAAAATTCCCCGACTTTTCCAGTCATGGAATGACAATTTCCCTGACATTATCAAAACAATAACCCTATCGCACAAATGTCATAAATGGTATTAAGTAATGAAACAATATTCATACAGCAATATGCAAATGACAGAGGCCCTGGTCGAGGGAGTTAGGGGGGCAAAGCCTTCCTGAAGCTGAAACACTTCTAGCTTCTGGACGTTCAATGGAAGCCGCAAATTTGCCTGCTTTTAATATTTGGAGATGCAAAAAAATCACAGTTGACTGCAGTCTGCATGATCCAAGATCATTTTCCCTGACTTTTCAAAAATAATATTTTCCCTGACATTTCTCTGACTTTCTGTGACAACACAAATTCCCTGACATTTTCCAGTTTTCCCTGACCTGTAGGAACCCTGACTATAATATCGCAACAAATAAGCAGTTAGAACTCAACACACAGTAACAAGTTCTGTATGCTCCGGCAACTGGTGGCATACATCTGGTCACGATGGGACTTCGACAGCTACACCATGAGTTAAAGCAGTAGCAGGGTAGAAAGTTGCAACTTTCTGACAGAGGAGATTACGAGTGCTCAAAATGTCAATTCTGCACCTAAATTTCCCCAAAATAGGCATTTTCAGCTCCAAATTGGACGAAATTTTCCGACAAAAACTGGAGTTTCTGACAATTTGCCAAAATTTACGGTGGGGGTAGCAACTGCCCCCCTCTTCCCATGACGACGCCATTATATCTTGGCCTATTAACCCCAAAACCTTATCAGTTCACCTTTGTCCCAAAAAATAAAAAGTTTGCATGCCATAGAAACGGCATCACAGATAAAGAAACAGGATTGACGAATGACATAAAAACATAATTCTTCCAGCACTATAGATGCGGAGGCAAAATAATAGTAACCACAATAACATGCATTCATAACATATCGGCATAATATGCATCTGAAAGTTACGCAATACGCATCATAGTCAGAGATGGTGTGAAATGCAAGAAACAGAGATTCAGCAGTTTACAACACAATAACAAGAGACAGTTCTTTATAGCACACACAGAAACAAGAAACAAAAAAAGTTCCACAAGAAACCGCTGCTTGCATCATCTAAACCTGTGCTTCTTTAAGCAAGCGCTTTCTTTCTTTGATACGTCACTTTGGTGATATCCAACTGCTTTATAAATCTGCTTCAATGGAAAAAAATGGCCGTACTATCCAAACTCGGTTCACAAAGGCCGTGCTGGTAGGCTGTACAGACTTGACAGAAAAGCCCAGTTTTTTACTTCTTTTTTTCTGCAGTATGTCACTGGCACTCTGTGTTACAATTGGTTTTGGTTGCCAGTTTTTAGCGGTAGTTTTTTGCCATCCAACGAAACACCTCAGCGGACAGCACCAGACTTGCAAACCACTAAGGGGGCGGTTTTCCCAAGTGTCCAGAGCATACAGGTCATGCAGACACCCTCTCACAGAAAAGTACAAAGCTAGGGTTGAGGTTAGAGTAAGGTTAAAATTATTTAATTATTTGCAGGTCCGGTGCGGTCGTTTTTAGTGGTTTGCGGGTCTGGCGCGGTGTTTCATTGGACCTGTTCTTGGAACTGAGTGAGAAAAAAACTGAAAAAAGCACTGATCTAAGCACCAAGTGCCTGTAGTTGCTATGTAGTATGTATACATGTGCATGGATACACTGAACACTCTTGTTTTCAAAAACATACAATGTCATACAATGTAAGACAATGAAATAATGGGATAATGTATGGAAATAAAGAATGAAAAAAATGGTGACAAACCAACAATGTGAATCTAAGATATTTACACACGTTTCATCAGCGTTTTGTGTGTGTTACTTCACCTTGGCAGAATTTCAGCAGTTTTCACAGATGTTTTAATGGAAGATATGGTTAGAAGAGAAACACACCACCGAACAGAAAACTTGGAAAAGCCAAATGGCGTACATGGTGACAGACAACAGACTTATCCACCGATAGAGATAAATAGACTGACTGACAGCAATTCGTCTGTCAATTCTCACTAGATGTTGGACCCCAACACTTGCACAGAAATGTAACTATGCGAATGGGATCATCCCATTATTTACTCACAAGCACACACAGCAAGTAATGACTGAAATGTTTCTACTAAGTCAACTGACTGCTGACCAGAAGCGACGAAGCATCTCGAACCTCTGCCAAGAATAGTGCCGCCACCTGGCTAATGCAAAAGACTGAAAGAACATCGCTATCCTGCCTGCTAATCGTGATCAACCAACTGAACTATAAACTCGGCTAAACTTGTAGGTGTTTTTATAAAAACAGTGCGCTTCAGTTGCGGAATTAGGCGTGAATGAAGCAGATCCCCGCTGACTATTATTAGTTGAATATGTCAGCAGAGTTGTGTTTTTCACTGCCTAACTAGCTATTATTAGCTGCCGGTAGATGGTTGCACATAAAACAACTCTGTATACCAGCTGCCACATTACAAACAATCGCAGTCAGACTCAAATAGGCTCTTCTCTACGAGTATGTATAAATTAATGCCAATTAAAAAACGGAGGCATGACATGGGTGTGGACTGTGGACTAACACTTTCTGCTAGGTGATGAAATTATGCAACTTATTATTATAATTATACACAACATATGACACATTGGATTTTAATCTGCACTAGATTAACACGACAGAAATATGCACAATACACCAATACAGACTGAAAAAGCCATATGTATATCTTCTGTCTGACAGAGTGCGGTGACGCCAATATTGCACTCACACACACTCACACACACATGCTGACGTTAAGTACCCTGATTACACCATACATACAGACTGACACTCAAACATATGGACAGCTACAGTATATACATCAGTTGACTACACAATGTATGCCACTAGACAAACGTAAACACTGCGCAAAAATCACAGCGTCAATGGTTATGCACTACTCTGTTTGACAATTATCACTCTATTTTACAAGTCTGAAAGTAAATCTTACCAAAAATTAAGTCAAACTCCAAAAAAATTTAAGAAGACACGCACTTTACACAAAAATTGCTAAGAAATGCTCAGAATATCCTAAGTTGTCAAATCAGAAAAAGTTTGCAGTGCAGATCTTAAGAAAATCTTAAGCCGAGCATGCCAAGCTTTCTCTGACAAGTGCAAGAAAACCTTTTCCTTCCCATACATCAGCAATGACTACTAAACTAAACTAACTACATTTACACCTCAATGACCACCCGGACAACACAAAATCACTCAGCCATCAATAGCTCTCAGATAATACCTCTAATAATAATGATGACACTAATGACAATAACGACAAATTCTCTAGCAGTTAAAATTTTTCACAATGATAACAAAGTACTTAGGAACATCTGGTTTGCTGATGCGAGACAACTGGCAAAACCGTGCACTATGTACATGATAAAAAGCGAGCCATGCTTCGCTACAAACATATGTCACAATGTATTGTCTCAATCAGGGACGTTCTATTAATAGCCTTGACTAGCAGCCTACGAGCTAGCGCTTAGTTGGATGATGGCACAGTCGCAGCCTAAACCGAAAGATTCTGAACTCACGTGACTTAGGCTGTGACACGGATTTGCATATTCATTTCTGGCAGTCATCTGCGCACAGAAGTTAAGTGACCACAGTAAACATCGATCGAGTAACCACATGATAAATTGAAATAATTAAAGACCTGTATAATTTTGAGCGAAATTTAATATATAGGCGGAATCTACGAAAATCAAAATTTTATACGGACTGATACACATTTGGCTAGTCACGTGACAACGAAATTGTGGGCATTGTCCAGTGGTGCCATTGGGGAAGGCCGAGCTGCTAGTGCAGGCTATTAATAGAACGTCCTTGATCTCAATATTCTTGCAGCAGACTGCAGTCATGTCGCAGGGAAACAAATACCTATCTACCCCGTTAGTTACACAATCCTGTGGCATTTGATTGCTCTGACATGAAGAGTCCAGTGCTCAATGACGTTGCACCCGATGCAAAAATGCACTCCGAACAAAATACGGTAACATCATGCAATTAACATTGCGGTTGTTAATTGCAGTCAAAGAGAAACAACGCGAAATCTACACTAGCCCAAAACTGCATCAAATGTCGCATAAATACTAAAGTCCATCGGTAAGGATCAACTTTATTAACCAACTTTTGCGGGCACGGTTTAGTCGCCCGATGAAATTGACCAACAACATCGTTTAACCACAACACAGGGTCGATTTTATCATCTGCAACGTTGTACGATAACGGCTTCATCAATACACAATGGCAGATTCATGATTCATGCACTAGTTTTTTGCATCTAATAAACAAAAATTAAGACTATGGATCAACTAACAAAACAAATAAATAAGGCAAACATTTATCTCCGGTTCATAAACTATCACTATGGTACATGTAATTTAAACAAAATTTCTTGACCGCTGTAAAAAGTTGGTTGATTTTACAGTCAAAAATAAATTTTTTTCTACGACGGACGATAAAATTTGATGATTTCTTTTCATGGCACAAGACAGATTCTTGTCTGCTAATTATATCGAACAGTTTTGTGAGGCGATAAAATCAACCGCATGCAAACCACTTTAGTGGTACTACAACAGCAGAACTGTGGGCCAGCAGTGATTAGTGATGGTACGGCACGCAGATTACGCACAGCTCACTAACTCAACCACAGAATTCTCCACTAAACGAGTCTAACGGCTAACAATAAAATACAATACAGCAGCAGTTCTCAGCATCTGCAGACTAATTAGCAATTACCCCAATGCACGCGGCATCTAGTACATGACAACACTTATAACTAGAAAGTTGAGACGATGCGTCTAGATGGAATCGGCTGTCAGTGGGGGTGGTGAGATGTCAAGCCGGTGGCACATCTAAGTGGACTCAACCGTGGGTGGGGGTGGTGGGGTGTCCAGCTGATCGTCATCGTCATCGTCATCACTGATCTGGTCCTGGTCGTCAGTCTTGACGGCGCGTAGAAAGCCGGGAGGCATGGAGACATCGATCGGTTGCTGGCCAGTGAGAGAGAGAATTGCTTGGTTCACTGCAACCATCTCAACCGAGGACCAGCTTACTGACTCCACCTCGTCGTCCTACACCACGGCAAATCATTCTAAATGACACTCATAACAATCAAAACACCTTAGCAGTAGCAGTCGACACTTGCATGATTAACTGTTACACACCAATGGAAATCATAGACACATGACCAACCCACTTCGTTGTACTACAGTTACACATCACGGCAAATCGTTCTACACAATACACACTGAACACAACATTTCAGTCAGTTTTCACATGTAGGTGTACTTTAAAGTGCTTGAGTGTTTGAAATCTAAGTGGAATCAACCAACTGTGGGGGGTAGCAAGTTGTCAAGCTGGTGAAAATAGTAATAATAATAGTAACAGCCACGACAATGTTTATGGCGCTGTCATCGTAGCAGTGAACCGCCACTGTGAGAGTTCACCCGGTTCATTTGGCCAGAGCAGCACGAGCGTCAGGCATTCGCCAACCTTTGGACCAGATCAAATGATCTGAATCTCAGATCCACCTACACTAACCATCGCCATTTATTACCACTCTGCCCGAAAGCTGATACTCATTTTACCTTCCCACGGAGGGTAGAAGGCTGAGTCAACCTAGCTGGCTGGCTTCATACCGAGATGATTTACCTGCCCGTAGACAGTCACCCATCACGGTACTAACCGGGCCCGACAGAGTAACTTCGTTGATTAGACAAAAATGCATTACCACTATGCCAAGCCACACATCTAAATGAAATCAACCACCGGTATGCAGTAGTATCGTCATTCTAGAGTTCCACACCAAAGCAAAGCATTCTAAAAAGCACTAGTAACGAGTTGCGCATTATAATAGTAAATATTTCCATAATCAAAGATCATTCATTTCGATTAAAACTAAATCGTGATCACCGTCCAAGAAGACAAGTTTTCACATAAAAGTGTTATCAGTTGCAAGTCTGGCCATGTTGGTCTTCCGACTTGATAGACATAATGTTTTAATGAGCTTTTTATACATACATGTATTTCAAAGTACTTATGTCTAATAAATAAATAAATATCTAGAATAGAGTGCCGCTATCAGTGCCAGTGCTGCTAAGACTGCAGAAACTAAGAAGACAACCAAATGCAGCTCACTCACGACTTCTTTCTAGTGATCCTGGAGACATCTGGATTTTCTCAGTTTAATATTTCTGCCTAAGGAACTAAGTATCCTCAGGTATTAGTCAATTTTGACTACACAGTCTGTGTGCTGCATCATCATACTTTTGCTTCAGTTCACAAAAGATTACAGCAACCAGAAGTTGAATTCTGCAGCTTTTGGTCTTCTGCTAAGTACAAAAAATTAATTGAAATCAATCGATTAATGTCGATTACTTTTTGGAGATTAATCGACGAAAAGATTTTAATTGATTGCAGTCCCAAAATAAATAAATAACCAGCAGGAGACCTGTGGCTGGTCGGTGCTCATAAGCTCATCAGATGAGCCGTCCATCACAGGTCCGGAGGCTGCAGACCTGCGCTGTTCAGCACCGAGACTCTGCAAGGCTGACGATGCTCGGTCGTCACACTCGCTGCCGGTGTGAGGTGACACACTCCCGGAGGATAGTTCCACGCTACTGCTGGTCACCGCGGCGTCCGCCCCCGCACCCGATGACCCCAGGCCACCCACAGTGCCTCCGGACACTCCGCTACGATATTGCTGAATCAGTGCCAGGTCTGAGTAGAGACGGGATGGGTGGCCCCGCGGTCGCATTGGAACCAGTCCGACGTCCATCAGTCCCTCTGTACATAATATACATTCATTAAGGTGCGGTGAGAAGTTTAATGACAGCTTTGTTGCAAAATTTTCTCCCAAGTCTTTCAATGTAAAAATATTGAAAATCAATTACAGTTTGGGAAAGATATGATATATAATGCAAAGTATTGTTTCTTTACGAAACACAGTTTAAATATGCACTCCAAATTCACCAAAAAATCATCGAGTCACCATTCGGAATAACGCAGAAAAAAAATTAAACTAACAAACATCTTAAGAAAAAATTCAATTCAGAAAAAGTCGTACAAACAACTAACAAAAAAGTTATAAAAAACCACAAAAAACCTGGGAACATCTTCAGAAAATTTTTAGAATGGTTTACAACTAAGTCCCCAAATCATGTGAGTAAAGGGAAAATCTAGCTTATAAGTAACACAATTATGAAAAAAACAATGTATCGTACAAACAAATTAGGCAGAAACACGATTATGACAACCACAGTTTGGACTAAATTACAATTGCATTTACCCTATAAATATTGCATTTATTCTGTAAATATATCTGCTCAAAATGCAAACCTTCTCGCGCAAGCTTCTTGAGTTCTTTGCGTTTATTTGCAAACCAGTTTGAGATGATCTGTGCTGAAACTTTCTCACGTTCTGTCAACGCTCTACCAGCTGAAACACACAGACACAGTAATTAAGCATCAAAGGCCAAATTTTCAAAACTTCTTTCGGAACTTCTTAGGATGAATTTAGGCAAATATATAGGAAAGCACTAACCTTGTCCTACGTGGACAAAGCTGTGTAATAAAACAAAATTTGTGAAAAGTACGCAATGTTGACACTTGGTTTAGATGTCATATGTGACGACATATTTTATTTGCGCGACGCTGCGGTAAAATCAACAATGAGTAAGTAAAGCAAATTGACATTTGGTCAACTTAAACAACGAAGCGGTGTGTAAATTGCATTTCTCGTCGATGTGCGAAGATAATAAGTTTTCCAAAGAAGTTTGTCCTGAGAAGTTTTCAAACTAAGGTGATTACATCATATAGTCAGTTAAAATGCATCTGATTGGTTGAACTAGTTTAGGAAGATAAGAAAAAAAGAAGTTCTTTGGAAATGCAAAGAAAGCCATCGAAAATTCGGAAAAGAAAACTTCTTTGGAATTCCTAAACCATCTGACATAGAAAAATCTATGGAAAATGTCTTAGAAAAGTTTCGAAAATTTGGCCCCAGATACTGAACAGTTTTCAACTTGATTCATAACACTCCATCGATCTAGAACTCTCAGTTATACACTGTGTTCAGAAATAAACACCCACTCACGTTTCCTTGTATATCTCCATGGAAAATGTTTAGATTTCCACATAATTTTCAAGGAATGTTTAGGAGGAAACAAGTACTCCATTGGTAGAAGAGTTAGACATTCTTTGCTACTGGTGACATCATGCTGACGTCATATTGCTGTTGAAGACAGACATTTGATGAAATGTTTGTGAGGCAGCAAGGGTTATGGAGCCACAAGTTTGTGCAAAATATTTCTGGTCAATGGACAAACAATTGAATATTGATAAAATGAAACTTTTAAATGAAAAAATTAACATGACCAGCAGTATCAAGCCATTCGACTGACAGCAGGCAAGTGGTCATCCAAGCAGTGACGCAGGGCGTGTAAAGATGCCAGCATCAACAACGTTGAGAATCTCGCACTCAGCCAACGAAATAAACAACGAAAACACTTAACAATGGAAAATTGCATGACGGATTAGTGTAGTTTTGGGTTAAGTTAACACAGTGACCAATTGGTGTGCTTTAACATTTCATCAAATGTCTGTCTTCAATGGTAAAACCCACAATTTACAAACACGGAAATATGACGTCAGCATAATGTCACCAATAGCAAAGAATATCTAACTTTTTCACCATGGAACACTTGTTTCCTGCAAAACATTCCCTGAAAATTTTGTGGAAATCTAAACATTTTCCACGGAGATATAAAAGAAAACGTGAGTGGATGTTTTTTTCTTAACACAGTGTAGAACTATAATTACCGTACCGATTTGATATTTGTATTTAAAACAACTACACTGTCTACACTTAGCACAGGCATTCACAAAGGGGTAAAGGGGCTAAGAGGTTTAAATAGATGACACAATTTTTAACAAGTTAAAAAACTGTCAAAGACTACATAAAAATAATGTAGCTCAGTTTTTACTGTTATTGCTTTTTCAGTGAAAAATGCACTTGCTCTACACCACAAAATGTGCTTTTATATCACAAAAATCTGTTTGGTAGTTATGTTCTGCAATCTGCACCTCCATTTCGTATGTTAGATTTTACTGTGCTAAAGACAAGTCTGCTTCTAACTTCAACTATAACCTGGGATAGGAGGTAAAGGTATGTACAACAGATATGAAACCCAGCAAATGCCGGTCACAGCCCGATTCACCCACAACATAAACATAGAGCAATACATAAATATGATTTAACGTATAAACTGATTGACGGGTGACATTTAGCCCAGCACGAAAACAGTCACGAAACTGATCAAGAAAAACAAATGTAAATTATCCACATGTCCACGGCTGTTTATAAGTAAACCCATTTAAAAATTAAGGAGCATCGCCTGCCATATGGGATCAACTACCACCTGACAAAGGTGAACGTGCACCACACTGACCCCAGCCAGAAAGACTAGTACTCGATTTGCCTACACTGGAGTGACAGAAGGCTGAGTTGACCTAATAACTGTTCTTACAGTGGATTGAGCAGATACTATTAAGGACAACCAGTACTTCATAAGCAGAAAGCAGCGACAAAAGAAACACCGCACCAGCCGACTCAGATATCTGATTGCACGTCTGAGCGATCTCCTCGCGCGTCTCATACGACGGGTAGTTGTTGTCCTGGAAGTATTTCTCCAGCACTTCGAGGTGAGTCGGCCGGAACACAAACCGTTCTCGGCGTGGAAAGCTCAGGTCACCGGATGCAGCGGCGCTGGAAGCAAGCTCGGCGAAATCCAGTGCTCCGGGCCCAAGGAACTTCTTGGGCGGCGGTGGACCTCCGTTACTGGATGCGGTCTGCATTAGCATTGTGGCTGCATTCGCTGCAACAGCTAGACCGAAACAAACACAAGGCCACGACATCTAGACATCGGCACTATGACTAGGCAAGTAAAAATCACGGCAAATTTTTTTATATTCCCCGGGCTAGCTTGCCAAATTCATCACAGCAAAAATTCCCAATTCCGCAGCATCCTCCTTATTAAGTAAACTGAAGACTTTTTAGATCATCAAAGTACGAAGATGTCCGTCGCTCAGTGTAACAAATGTTCGGCGATCACCTGTTAGGCTACGAATCCTCATCAGTGGTGAGAATATCTTTCATGCTCTAATGAAGTTTTGCAAATTGCTGACAGAGTCGATTGATATAAGAAGGCAGAAAAACTTTGCAGACTTGGATTTAAACTGAAAAATAAAAATAACCACTGGCCAATCCCAAATTCGGCAAAATTTCATGACAATGTGAACATTTCACGGAAATGAGCAAATCTGATGGCCTGGCTCAAAATTTTGCAATTTATGGTATGCTGTGGTCCCTAATCATGACAAATCTTGATAGAATACAAAATTACAGACTCAAGCAGTTGCCTTTACAACAGCCTGCTGCTAAAAATACTCAAAACACTGGACTGCTTAAACAACAGAATGCACTCAATGTCTCATCAGTCCACTAATCAAGATGTAATTAAACAAATGTCAGCATAACATGATATTGTGTTTATATCAAGTTCAAGGTGCAAACACTTGTTACTTGCTTAATGGATATTAATCATCATAATTCCATAAACAAAATGACATAAACATCAAAAATTTCATCAGCTCTATATGACCACCACAGTGATTATTACAAAACGTGAACAAGTTATAGACTAATTCACTGTCTTGATGTAATCCAACCTAATGATAAGAAAGACTGATGGATTTCGGGAAAACTGAAACAGTATATGTGTAAAAGACGAACCGATAGCAGCGGGATTCTTGCGATAGATGAGATACCACTTGAGTATTGCATGACGACTGCGCTCAGACATGTCGTAAATATCTCCCTTCATGTACCGACTCACGTACGACTGACAGATCCCTACAGACAGACAGACAAAACAGATGAACACACAGTTAATATACATGCAGCAAAACAGACAGAAATAGCCAAAAATAACATACAGAACGTGCACTAATAAAAACAATGTCAACATAATTCAGTGCACTCACAATAACTGCCAAAGTGAAACAATAGAAATCTATTTAATTAACATTTCTGAACTCCTTACCAAAACGAATCTCAAGATGAGAAATAATGACCAACTCCTCATCTGAAATACCTTGTTCTAAGGTTCTCTTTTCTCATTAGTGGTCCTGGAAAAAACGTTTTTGTCTGATGCTAGTTTTCATTCTTGGAATTGTAAATCCTGAACTTAGCGGCATCAGCAGTGACTCAAACTGCTCAATCTCTCTTGGTTGTTGTTGTAATAGCCCACCAAGTCCTCTTTCCTCTTCACGCATTGTCAAGGTTGAGAAAGTAATGCTTGACGATGCTGGAGACGATACAAGAAAAACGAGGGAAGGGGGATACAGAGTTGTTTGCAGCCGTTGTGCCAGACGGACTGTCATCAAGTACAGGCGTCAATATGCCGAGGCTTGTTGTCGATGTTCTTTTGACGGCAGGTGAACCAGCCGGCTGTTAGTTCCACCATGAAAAGGTGACTCCACCAAAACCATCTTACTTGGTCTTGGTCTGGAGTTCTATAGCCATGCAGTCTTAAGATTTCCCCAATTAAGATTGTTTTCAGTGTTACTGCTCTTCGCTGCATATATCAATGAAAACTGCTGTCAAATTATCAGCAGCCCAGCCATTTTACATACCTGCAAGGACAGCAATCTGCTGCTGTTTGATGTTGTGCTTCACTGCAAATGTTTTGATCTCCTCGCAGCAAGCCACTTCACCTTTCCTGCATTGCAGACTCATACAACTACATGCATGCTCGTCGTGTGTATATAAAATTACAAACATACAGGCGCAGCTCGATAATCTGAAGATTTGATAGTCCAAAAGTTTTAGGATTCTTTCCTATACACTGCTACAGATGTTGACTCAATCCCCAAATTCCTCTCAACTAAGAGTAAAATTAGAGTTAGGGTTAGAGTTAAAGGTCCATGGCCACGGTCAAACTCACTCGCAATTTCTGTAGATTTAAATTAGACATTTAACCTCGCATATATAATATGTTGATTTGAGCTTCATAAATATATGAAATTAATGCGTGAATTCAAACGAATAGCGGCATTACGTTACGATATGCGAAATATTCTAATCTATCAGTGCCTGCGGTGACGTCATGACCCTAGCCCATATAGATCATGACTATTAATGGCCTAGCCGACGACATCATCATTCTAGGCTAGGCCATTAATATTCATGACGACTATAAGCTAAACTCATAACGTCACCGCAGACCATCATGGCGGCGCACTTTCTATGTCGTTTTCATAGATCGTCAACTTCAAAGGTAAATTTTTCCGTGTTGACAAAGCGCTGGGCGCCGATATTACTGTCAAAGTTATCAGAAAATTCTGCACTTTCAGGAAAATGGATAAAATGTATATGTTAATTTTGGCGTCCACGGACCTTTAAGGTAAAGGTCAGGATTAGTGAAAATGCAGTATATACCTTTGAACTATCAAACCTTTAGACCGTAGACACACAGAAAAACATACAGCATAGCAGCACCAAGCAAGACATCAGACAACCACATCAAACTTACATATAATAACAAAAGCTACAAAAATTAATGATTAACATGGTATTAACTGTAAAGATATTAAGTAACAATTAATAAAATTTTAATAGTTACATTTTCACTCAAAATAAGATCACTAAGAACACACTACAGAGCAGGTAAAATGTCAAGCACTGGGTATTTTAACTGAGTTAAACCCATGCTAACACGAAACACCGAAAACGAGGATGAGCTACCATTATAGATAACACAATGGACTAGCTATCTATGTGAAGTCTTCTTCTTCTTCCTAACCATGCTGATTCCACTGACTAACTTAAGAACAAGTTAAGTCTTACTGGTACCTCATGAATTCAATGAGCTCGTCATTAATGTCCGAGTCCTGTTGTCCGTTACTGCTACTCTTAGTCACACTGTTGGCCAACTGTTCCATCAGTTGTTGTTTGTTGATGTTGTCTTGTGACGGTGGCGTTGACACTATACAAGCTGTCGGCGTCGGTGTCGCTAAGCTTGTCGTAATCTTGGGCAGTATCAGTGGAACTGACGTTGTTGTCGACACAGGTAGCTGTGCTGTCAGCGTCGGCTGGACCTGGGCTGTTGGCACCATCGCTGCCCCTGACATTGGAATGGTCGTTGGCTTGAGGCTGCTGGGACACTGCGAAGCATTGGGTACTGTAAGCAGAACTGGACTGCCGGACACTGGGACAACTGTCTGTGCACCGGCGACGCCCAGTGCCATCAGCTGCAATGCCTGCGCCTGCAATGCCTGCATTTACATACACACAATGCTGCCATATTAGTTTCTACACTAACGGAATCAGCAGAAAGCACATTTACAAAAAGTCTAACGTCACAAATAATTTGCAAGCATAATGACTACACAACACACAACGTCGTTGGAGTTTAAATAGTGCCATTCGAGATAAACATAATTTCCTGACAATGAAAACACTACAGATAACAAACCAGCCTACATTACAGGCTGATTACAGCGAAAACTGACCTTTGTGAGTTTAATGTGTTTTCAGATAGTATACCTCTACTAAAGACTACACACATGGTACCAGCGCAAAATGTTTGACAAAAAACGTGCAGTTATTTTTTAACCAGAACCCACTGGGAACCAGCTACGAGTGAGTACATGAATATTTAATGTCATTGAGTGATTACCAATGACATTAAATATTCATGTACTCACTCGTAGTACCTGGTTCTCGGTTGCTCAAATGGCGAAGAAGGCAGGGTCTTCTTCGCCATACAGGCGAACGGAAACCAGCTGCGGTTCAAGGATCAGCACATCTCTGGCGGCGAAGCAGTCAAAAGTTCCATTTTTCTGTTTATTTTTTTTGTATTTGCTTGTTGTGTACGTATATAATGTTTTTACATCTTATTTGACACTTAATAGTTGAACAATTAGCAGTTTTTAATGTTTCTATAAGATTAAACGATGTGTTTTGCATGTTCGTGTCATCTGCTACAATTTGCACATCTACACGCAACTTCCGGTTTCGTGTAGAATAGGATTAATAAACAGAAATAATTCGGTTCATTCTAGTGCGATTTTTACATATGATCTCCATGTAAAGTATATAAATGATTTGCACATCTGAAACATACATGTTACATTTGTTCAAAATGCATCAAAAAAATGTTCACTGTAGTAGGCCTTTAAATGCACAAGAATTTGAAGTAAACAACACCATGTATGCAATGAAAACATTCAATATAAAAAAGCTAAAATTTACCACTATTTACAGTCTCATTCGCGCAAAGATTTTATGTGTTCCATATAGAGCTGTCCAAGCGTTAATTTTTTTAACGCATTAATTACCGCATTATTAACACACCCAGGTCCATCGAGAGTGAAAGTAGGGAAGTACCATAAGTTACCCCATGCCCCACAACATTTAGGGGTACCACCTGTAGAATGGGCCTATAGAAAGTTAGAAATACATTTTTAAATGTATAATCAACAATAACTAGGGACCAACTTAATTCACGATTTCACGGCCGTGACATTTTCCGTGAAATTGGCCGTCTTCCGTGAAATTGGCCGTCTTCCGTGAAAAACGCCGATTTCCACGAAATCTGTGATTTTTCGTGAATTTTAGCGCTTTTAGTTTAATTTATGACAATTCCAGAGTTTTGTCAGC